>ULUS01019367.1_pt1 | contig 33501 bp, 18 predicted proteins | sample 1958761 | NCBI WGS metagenome assembly ULUS01 (sample SAMEA4835767, study PRJEB28245) | human gut metagenome | biome: gut microbiome; material: fecal sample | place: Denmark | collected 2008
TATAAATAAAGTTAAATTATAGTGTTGCGGAATTAAGGTATACTTTTAAGAGTAGTTGCCATGACACCCCTCGCCTTAGGATGGTCGGGGGAGCTTTTGGAAGCTAAAACTTAATACTAATGCAAAATTACGAATAAAAAATGAAGATTCCAATAAACGTGCACTTTGCAACGTTAAAGAATAATAATTTAATCGAATTTTAACTTCGGTTAAGACATAATGGCAATTTTAATGCCTTCCCCATTCACCTATATTCATGTCGCAAGCGTTACGCCGTTACAGTGTTACAGTGATTTTTGCGACCCTCCTATATGCGAAAAATTACTTTTATATTTATATATATAAATATAAAGAGTATTTTAGGGGGTGGGATAGGGAGAAATTTTACTGTAACGCTGTAACATTGTAACGGATGGAAAAAAATGCCTGGAAGAATGAAAATAATTGCTTTTTTTCTTGCATATATCAGAAAATTGTCGTATCTTTGTAGGCGTAATCAGAGAGGTGATGAAGACCAGACGATGCCACCATAGATGGCTCAGGTCGGTCGCAATAGACGACAAGCCCCGGTCGCAATAGACGACCACGGCACACCCCTATTTCACTCGGTTCGCCCCTTTAGAACTCTTGGCGAACCAAAGGGGTATCTCACTACCCTCCATCCGAAAGGCTGGAAGAGATGCCCACAAATACATTAACTACCATGGTTAATTATTCTCTCGTGTTGCGTTCAGTCAACACCAATCTCATCGAAATCAATCAGGCAAAGGCACGCATCAAGGCAGCCAAGGCACAAGGCACAACTCCTAAGACGGAGGACACCGACCTCGTCAAGACCGAGCAGCAGAAGGTCTTCGCCGTGGCACAGTATGCCGAGGTGATGGACCTCAGCAAGTTCGCCAAGCACATCTCCACCCACGGTTGCGTGTATGGCCATGCCGACATCAACGCCGTGCTCAACATCGCCGTGGACCACATCCGTGAGGAGCTCCTGGAGGGCAAGAAGATTCGCCTGGGTGCGCTCGGCGACTTCTACATCACCCTCTCCAGCAATGGCGTGGCTGATGCCAGCACCTTCACCGCTCAGAACATCACCGACGTGAAGGTGCAGTGGGAGCCAGGTCCTGACTTCAAGAACCTCATCAACGAGGCTGAGTTCAATCTCGTAGCCCCTCGTTCCGCTCAGGCGAAGCTCATCAAGGCTGTGAAGGAGGGAAAAGACAGTGTCGATCTCACCTCGCCTGATGGCGGTGGCAACACGACCACTGGCGGCAGTGGATCACAGGGTGGCAGCGCTCCTGGCGGCGGCTCTGGCAGCACGACCACTGGCGGCTCACAGAGTAGCGGCTCCGACACGGACGACGGAAACGTCAAGGAGTACTAGAGCACGCATAAGAATGACGAGACTCCCCAAAAGAAACACCGCTGAGACGAAGACCCGCCACCAGATGCTCCTGGCATTTGCGGTTGTGAGCATGGGCGTGCTTCTCGTCTTCGTCTCCTTCAGCGTACCGCCCACTGGCATCATCGACGCCAGCGTACTTGCCGCCTTTGGCGAGATGCTCACCTTCGCCGGTTCCCTCATCGGCATCGACTACCACTACCGCTACAAGAGCGAGCGGTATGGTGAGGATGAGGAAACGGCAATGGAAAGGTGATTTCAAAAAAGAAACAAGCAAGAAAATGGGAGCGATATATACCCACCATTTCTTGCTTGTTTTTTATGTATTCTTGCCTTGTAACACATGACAAGGCTTACTTCTTCAAACTATCTATCTGCTCCTTGGTCAAGCCCGTGGCTTGCATGATTTGTAGGTGAGGTAATTCCAAAGAGAGAAGTTTCTTGGCGATGGCAAGTTTCTCTTTGACCTTAGCTTTCTGCGTCGCCTCCTCCTTTTCCCGGTAGGCCTCCTCCTTTTCTCGGCGAAGTTTATCCACCTCTTTGTGAGCAGCTTCCACCTCTTTGTGAGCAGCTTCTACTTTTTTGTGAGCAGCTTCCACTTTTTTGTGAGCAGCTTCCACTTTTTTGTGAGCAGCCTCTACCTCCTTGCGAGCAGCTTCTCTCTCCATGCGTCTCTTCTCTTTCTCCCACTTATCGGTGGCATAGAGGTCGCGCATGATCTTGACATCCTCCTCGTAATAGTCACGCTCCTCTGGGGTGAGCTTCTGCAGATCACCTATCGCCGCCAACTTTCGAAAGACGGGGTACTTGTCCAAAAATGGTATTTCTTTCAAATGCTCCATATTGTTCAATACGTAAATCCAACAATCAAATATATCCATACACTCTGGCTCCTTCTTCTCGAAGAGCGGCAACTGCAAGAACACCACTCTCATCTTCTCGAAGCCATATCGCAAGCCCGAAAGCTTCCAAGCCTTAACCTTGGATTCCTTTTTCTTTCTGCGCTTGTGAGGCACAAGCTGACTTGCTTGCTCCTTTGCGTCACATCCCAGCTGTCTCGCTTGCGTCTTTGCGTCGCATCCCTGTTGCTCGTCTTGCCCTTTTGAGCCACAACTCAGAGGCTCAGTTGGCTCATCCAGCATCGAACCTTTCTCTTCGAGCAATCCGAAACCGATGTCGGTTCGGAACTGGCAAGGGATGCCTGTCTCGGCGATGAAGTCCATGAAGCACACGGTATAGACTGGTGTCAGGTGGAAGTCCCACTCGCCAGGCTTGGCTTGCTCCACTATCGCCTTGGCGGAGTAGTAAAGCGCACGGTCCACGAAATATCGTTGCTCCTTCTTCTGCATCTCCACGATGATGTGTCTCCCGTCGTCGGTCTCGCACGCCACATCGAAGATGACTCCTCGCTCTCGCTTTTGATGACGTGTCTGCTCTGTTTTCAGATGCTTCACGTCCTTGATTACAAACTCGCCCTCAAATACTCCGTTGAGGAACGTAATGAGACACTCCTTGGTGTCTTCTGTGCCGAAAATGCGCTTGAAAGCCCAATCGACACGTGGGTTAATGAATTCTGGCATATAAATGAAATTATGATGTCGTTTTCGCACTATTGCGAATTTTGATTGCAAAGATACATATTTATTCCAATAATCGCAAAGAAATGGGGAGTTTATTTGAAAATAAATGAAAACAAGCAAGAGAAAGAGGTGAAAAAGATTTGCTACAGCGAAGGAAAAGTTGTACCTTTGCACCGAAAAAGAACAAAAACAAAAAGATAGAGAATCAAGGATAATCATTATATAGACAACAGATGAAGAAAACAATACCAGTAATAGGCATGGCATGCTCGGTATGCTCTGCCAACGTAGAAAAGAAGCTCAATTCGCTCGAAGGCATCCACTCTGCCTCCATCTCCTTGGCAGGTCGCACTGCCCTCGTGGATTACGATCCCGACAAGATTACGCTCGAAGACATGAAGCGTGAGGTGAGCAATACCGGCTACGACCTCGTCATCGAGGAAGACCGTAGTGCAGAGGAAATCACCCGCCGTGAATATACCTTGCTCAAGCGCAAGACCCTCCTCTCCTGGCTCTTCTCCATCCTCGTCATGGCGTTTTCCATGGGGTGGAGTGACAACCAGATCTGTCTCCTCCTCGCCCTCTTCAACATATGGTACTGCGGCAGAATGTTTTACGTATCGGCATGGAAGCAATTGAAGCACGCCACTGCCAACATGGATTCGCTCGTGGCACTGAGCACCCTCATCGCCTTCCTCTTCAGCGTCTTCAACACCTTCTTCGGCGACAGTGTATGGACGCCTCGTGGCATCGAGTGGCACACCTACTTCGATGCCTCCGTGATGATCATCACCTTCGTCTTGACGGGCAGATGCCTGGAAGAGAAGGCTAAGGATGGTACGGCGAGCAGCATCCGACAGTTGATGGGATTGCAACCGAAGACCGCCCGACTCCTCCGTGAGGGAAACCTGGAGGAAGTGCCTATCTCCACCATCGAGCGTGGCGACATCATCGAGGTACGTGCCGGCGAAAAGATTCCGGTGGATGGCGTGGTGACCGAAGCCGAGAGCTTCATGACCCCCGATGCCGCCTACGTGGACGAGGCAATGATCACTGGCGAACCGACACCGGCCCAGAAGAAAGTGGGCGACGAGGTATTGGCTGGCACCATCCCTAGCCAAGGCAAACTACGGATGCGTGCCAAGCAGATAGGCGAGAACACCGCCCTCGCACAGATCATCAAGATGGTGCAAGAGGCACAAGGTTCGAAGGCTCCCGTACAGCGCATCGTCGATAAGGCGGCACTGGTCTTCGTGCCCGTGGTCACCTTCCTCTCGCTCGTCACCTTCCTCACCTGGTGGATTACAGGCGGCAATGCAGCCCTGCCACAAGCCATCCTCTCTGCCATCTCGGTATTGGTCATCGCCTGTCCGTGCGCCATGGGTCTCGCCACCCCTACCGCCCTCATGGTGGGCATAGGCAAGGCGGCACAGAAGCAGATATTGATCAAAGATGCCACGGCACTGGAGAACCTCCGCAAGATAAACGCCCTCGTCATCGACAAGACGGGCACACTCACCATCCCTAACCAAAACGTGGATTTCACCAAGGCTGACTCCCTCGACCTCGAAGCCAGGGAGACGCTCAAGCCCCATGCCACCGAGGCGATGACTCGCTTGCAGCGTGAGGGCATAGAGGTGTATATGATGAGTGGTGACAAGGAGAACGCCGCCCGATACTGGGCGATGAAGGCTGGCATCAAGCACTATCAGAGTCAGGTAAAGCCGGGCGACAAGCAAGCTCTCGTGGCAAAGCTACAGGCTAGCGGCGACAAGGTGATGATGATAGGCGACGGCATCAACGACACCCAAGCCCTCGCCCTCGCCGATGTAAGCATGGCGATAGGCAAAGGCACCGACGTGGCGATGGACGTGGCTCAGGTCACACTGATGGGCGACGACCTGATGACGATACCCGATGCCGTGAAACTCAGTCGCAAGACGGTGGGCATGATATGGCAGAACCTCTTCTGGGCGTTCATCTACAACATCGTCTGCATCCCTCTGGCAGCAGGAGTCTTGCATCTCTTCGGCATCGACTTCCAGATTACCCCAATGTGGGCGAGTGCCCTCATGGCTTGTTCCAGCGTGAGCGTCGTACTGAACTCGTTGAGGTTGAAGCTAGTAAAGTAAGCCCTCCACGTATTCCCACAACTTCTGGTAGAAAGGATGCTTCGTCATGGTGCTCTTATCGCCCAAGATGATGAGCTTCATCCTGGCTCTCGTCATCGCCACATTCATACGGCGGAGGTCCTTGAGGAAGCCTATCTGTCCCTCGTCATTGGAGCGAACGAGGGAGATGAGGATGACATCACGCTCCTGTCCTTGGAAGCCATCCACCGTGTTCACGCTGATGAGACGGCGGTAAGGCTTGAAGAACTCATACTTCTTGAGAAGTCGCTTCAAGTACTGTACCTGTGCACGATAAGGCGAGATGATGCCCACGTCGATGCTCTCCTCCAGCACCCTGCGCTTGCCCACCTGGGTGAGGTATTCGGCTAGCGTGAGGAGGGTGAGGTCGGCTTCCGCCTTGTTGATACGTCCGAAGCTCTCGCCAACAAACTGCTCGTGAAAGTTCATATCATCACGCTTTTCGCCCGAAACCACATCGTCGCCCTCTATCGTCACTTGGTTCTCCTCATTGCTCGTGTCAATCCACGTGATAGGACTATCATCTTCGAGGATGCTGCGATACTTGATTTGCGGCGCACTCTCCACCTCACCATGGTAAAACCAGTCGCTGGAGAAGCGCATAATCTCCTCGTTCATACGATATTGTATCTTCAGGAGAGTCACCACCTCTGGCTTATTCTCGGCGATGCGCTCCATCAGCGTTTTCCCAAGTCCTGCCCTCAGGGCGGCGATGCTCTTCACTGTAGGTGGCAACTGACAGTGGTCGCCTGCCAATATCACCCTCGAAGCCCTGCGCATCGGTATCCAACAGGCTGCCTCCAGGGCTTGCGCTGCCTCGTCGATGAAGAGGGTACCAAACTTCATGCCCTCCAACAGGCGGTGGGCCGAACCCACCAAGGTGCAAGCGATGACACGTGCCTCGCCCAGCAACTCGCTGTTGATGCGAATCTCCAGTTCGGTGGCACGGCTCTTCAGTCGCTCCAACTTCTGATGGTAGCTTTCACTACCTTTCTTGCGGTTCTTGCGCAACTCCCTGATAGCCTTGCGTATCGCCCAGAGCTGCGGATAGTCGGGATGCGCCTCGAAACGACGCTCATAGGTAAAGCCGAGCATCTTGTCGTTCACCCTCGTAGGATTGCCGATGCGCAACACGTTGACACCTCTATCCACGAGTTTCTCAGAGATCCAATCCACCGCCATGTTGCTCTGTGCACATACCAGCACCTGGCTCTCTCGCATCAGCGTCTCGTTGATGGCTTCCACGAGCGTGGTGGTCTTGCCTGTGCCAGGAGGTCCATGCACAATGGCAACATCCTTCGCCCACAACACCTCGTTGACCGCCTTCTCCTGAGTAGGATTGAGCCAAGGGAAACGCATCGGTTCGAAGGTAAACTTGGCTGCCTTCTGGTGCGAGTAGAAGAGGTCGCGGAGATAAGCCAGTCGGTTGTTCTTCGCCTTCATCGTGCGGTCGAGTGCCTCAAACATCAACTTATAGCTCGTCTCATCGAAGGAGAGTTGTATGCCTATCTCTTCGGTGGCTTGCTGCAGGTCGAGGAGCGGTGCGGAGTCGGGTACGGTAATCACCATCCGGTCGCCATCCACATAGTTCACAGTGCCAGTGAAAGAGAAATATTTAAGTGTTGAATTCTTCACTTTTCCCTCTTCGTTCTTCACTTTAAAGAACATGACGGGGCGACCGAACTCAAAGTTGTGCTCGATGTCTTGGTCGGAGGTGCGAAACACCTCGATGGCTCTTTGGTTGAGCGAGTTGTAGAAGCTCTTGCCCACTCTCAGTGGATACCAGGCATCGCCACGCTTCACCTTGCGCTGCATACCCATCTGTTCGGTGAGCTTGCGGAAGGCTTCCTTCTCGGTGTAGTACTCCAGTTGGAGCAACGTGCGCTGCTGCATGAGTGCCTGTATGGGTGAGGTTTGTTCCATTAGCTTATCGTTTTTGATTTGCAAAAGTACGGCATTTCTAGCGAATATGGAAAGATTATCCGATAAATATATTTAAAATCGTGATGCCGATGCACTGAATGCTGAAAAATATATGTATATTTGCAGCATAATTTAAGATAAAGGAATGTGATATGGAACAATTATTAGTGACAATAGACAATAATCAACCATTGCAAAACATCAGAAAAGCGATCAATATGTTGCGTGGGGTAGTTTCTACCACAATCGTCAAAGACCCAGTGTTGTCTAAGACGCAGAGGCAGCAAGCTTATGTCAAGGATAGTTTGACAAGGGCTTTCAATGAATTAAAGTTAGCCAAGTTGGGAGGAAAGGAACTACAGAGTGCTGATGATTTCTTGAAAGAACTAGAGGAACAACAATAGTATGGAAGTAGAAATCAAAGTCGGTCAAGAGTTTAAGCGTCAGTTTAAGCAATTGGCAAAGAAGTACCATTCCCTTCCATCTAATTTCTCTGTATGGAAGAAAAATATCCAGCAGGACCCATTGGTGGGTGATGATCTTGGTGGTGGCGTTCGTAAAATCCGAATGGCCATAGCGTCGAAAGGAAAAGGTAAAAGTGGAGGTGCGAGGATTCTTACGCTCAATGTAAAGGTTAGTGAGGATGGCTTGAATGTTGTTCTGCTGACGATTTATGACAAGAATGAAATTTCTAATGTGAAAGACGACTTCATAAAATATTTGATAGATAATTTAGCTTGAAGGATAGGCGACTTCGAAAGTAAACGAAGCCGCCTATTCTTGCAGAATGTAAAAAATAATATTCGCATGAAAGAATCGGAGAACAGGGAAGCGACGATCGCATTGGAGAAGCTTAGCATCGGCTACGACACAAGGCACGGTAGAAAGGTCGTCGCCCAAGACATCTGCGCCCATCTGCAGCGTGGCGAACTCACCTGTCTGATAGGAGCCAATGGCGTGGGCAAATCCACCTTGCTCCGCACACTCTCCGCTTTCCAGCCTCCTCTTTCTGGCGAAATCCGCCTCCTCGGCAAGCCCTTGGTGGAATACTCCCCAAAGAAGTTGGCTCGCCTCCTCGCCATGGTACTCACCCACAAGACGACCACCGACAACCTCACGGTGAGGGAGTTGGTAGGCATGGGACGCTCGCCCTACACGGGATTCTTCGGCACACTCACCACTGAGGACGAGACGATAGTGGAGGAATCACTCCGCTCGGTGGGCATCCTCGCCTTACAGCACCGCAAGCTCCATACCCTCAGCGATGGCGAATACCAGAAGACGATGATAGCCAAGGCTTTGGCTCAGCACACTCCCCTCATCTTATTGGATGAGCCGACGGCATTCCTCGACTACCCCAGCAAGGTGGAGACGCTGCAGATGCTGAGACGATTGGCACACGAACTGCATAAGTCCATCTTCCTCTCCACACACGACATCGAGCTCGCCATCCAGTTGGCAGACAAGCTTTGGGTGATGGAAGAGAGCATGGCAGCCCCCCTCCCAGCCAAGAAAGACGCAGGCAGTCATCTTGTAGTGGGAACTCCACGACAGTTGGCAGACGACGGCACCCTCTCGCGCTTCATCGAAAGGGATGGCATCCACTTCGACACAGCCTCCCTCACCATCCACATCAGCACCAAGTGAGATGCACACCACCATCAGGCAAAAGCGTTACTGTGTTACAGTGTTACAATGAATCATCTGCGAATTCTGTGCCCCCACCCTCTGCCAATATTGAAAAAACAATAAAAAGACATGGCAATTGATGGGATTCTAGATAAAAATACATATCTTTGCACTATCAATAGTGTAAAAAATACATTTGTATCACCAACTGAATCAAATCATAACTAAACAACAACAATAACAATGAGAAAAAGACTATTCATCACAATGAGTATGGCAGGACTTGCCATGGCTGCTCTCGGCGCACAGAAGCCGAAAACCGCCAAGACACAGTCTAAAGTGGCTGAGTCTACTCCTACCTACACCGAATGGCATGACCTGCAGGTGAACGACATCAATCGTTTCCCTCTCCACACCACTTTCTTTACCTTCGCATCAGGCGAGGTTTCGGCTAAGGGCGAGGGCGACAAGACACAAAGCAAAAACTTCCTTTCTCTCGACGGCACCTGGAAATTCAACTGGGTGGAGAACGCCGACCAACGTCCTACCGACTTCTACAAGGCTGACCTCGATGACTCCAAGTGGAGCAACATCCAGATGCCAGGCAACTGGGAGATGCTCGGCTTCGGACAACCAGAGTATGTCAACAACGGCTTCGCATGGCGTGGTCACTTCGACCAGCAACCTCCAGCCGTACCTACCAAGGACAACCACGTAGGCTCCTACCGCCGCATCATCGACATCCCTGAGAATTGGGACGGCAAACAAGTGATCGCACACTTCGGTAGCGTCACCTCCAACATCTACCTCTATGTAAACGGCAAGTTCGTGGGCTATGCCGAGGACAGCAAGATAGCTGCCGAGTTCGACATCACCCCTTGTATGAAGAAAGGTAAGAACCTCATCGCCTTCCAAACCTTCCGTTGGTGCGATGGTTCTTGGTGTGAGGACCAAGACTTCTGGCGACTCAGCGGCGTGGCTCGTGAGAACTACCTCTATGCCCGTGATGCCAAGACACAGATAGAAGACATCCGTGTGACACCCGACCTCGTGAACAACTACAAGGACGGTGTGCTCGACATCAAGGCTACCGTGAAGGGCAACCCAGTAGTGGTATATCAGTTGCACGACAACGTGACTGGCAAGATTGTCATCCAGAAAATCATCAAGTCGGCAAATGGCAAGGCTGACTGCACCCTCCAGGTAGCCGACCCTAAGAAGTGGACAGCTGAGACACCTAACCTCTACACACTCAACGCCATCGTCTGCCTCCCTGCAGCAAAGGGCAAGGGCATGACTGGCATCAGCACTATCCCTGTGAAGGTAGGTTTCCGCAAGATAGAAATCAAGAACAAGCAGTTCCTCGTCAATGGACAGCCTGTACTCATCAAGGGTGCCGACCGTCACGAGATGGATCCTGACGGAGGTTATGTAGTGAGCGTAGAGCGCATGATACAGGACATTCAAGTGATGAAGCGCCTGAACATCAACGCCGTACGTACTTGTCACTATCCAAACGACCCTCGTTGGTACGACCTCTGTGATGAGTATGGTCTCTACATCGTGGCTGAAGCCAACCAGGAGAGCCACGGATTCGGCTACGACGACGATGCCGCTGCCAAGAAACCGATGTTTGCCAAGCAGATATTGGAGCGCAATCAGCACAACGTGGCCAACTTCTACAATCATCCTAGCATCGTAACTTGGAGCTTGGGCAACGAGACGGTGATGGGCGACAACTTCCTCAATGCCTACAAGTGGGTGAAGAGTCAAGACGCAAGCCGTCCTGTACAGTATGAGCAGGCACACCAAGGCGAGGGCACCGACATCTTCTGCCCTATGTACTACTCGGTGAAGAACTGTGAGAACTATAGCAAGAACCCTAACAGCAAGATGCCACTCATCCAGTGTGAGTACAACCACACCATGGGTAACTCTGGTGGTAACCTCAAGGACTACTGGGACTTGATTCGCAAGTACCCTATCTTCCAGGGCGGTTTCGACTGGGACTTCGTTGACCAAGGCTTGCACCGCCACATCGTGAAGCCTATGAGCATCAACCCTGAGAAGATGAGCAACGAGGAGATTCGCAAGATAGAATATACCTACGGTGGTGATTACAACAATTACGACCCTAGCGACAACAACTTCAACTGTAATGGCATCATCGGTCCAGACCGCCAGTTGAACCCTCACGCCTACGAGTTGGCTTACCAATACCAGAACATCTGGGCCACCATGAAGGACGCTCAGAAGGGTGAGGTAAACGTATATAATGAGAACTTCTTCCGTGACCTCAGCAACTACGCCTTGGCATGGACATTGGTAGAGAACGGCAAGGAGACACAGAACGGCACTATCGCCGACCTCAACGTGGCTCCTCAGCAAACTCAGACCATCACCATCCCTTACGACCTCTCCAAGGTGAAGGGCAATGAGGTGTTCCTCAACGTGGAGTTCCGCTTGAAGAACGCCGAGCCTCTGATGCAGGCAGGACAGGTAGTGGCTTACAACCAGCTCGTCGTGAAGGAGAAGCAGTGCTGCGGCCATTGCGCCGACAAGATGGCTAAGGCGAAGGACGGCAAGAACGTGAAGTCGAAGCTCATCGACAAGAAGGGCACTGACGAAATCGCCATCACCACTGCCGACCTGACCTTGAAGGTAAACCGCACCACCGGTCTTATCTCTGAATACACCTACCAGGGCAAGTCACTGCTCGGCGAGGGCGGTACACTGAAGCCAAACTTCTGGCGTGCTCCTACCGACAACGACATGGGTGCCCAGTTGCAGAAGAAGTTCAAGGTATGGAAGAACCCTCAGATGAACATCAAGGGCGTAAGCGTGGAGAAAGACAAGAAGGCGAACACCTACAGCATCTGCGCCGTATATGACATGCCTGAGGTGAAGGGCGAGTTGGAAATCCTTTACCTCGTGATGCCAAACAGTGGCGTGGTGAAGGTGACAGAGACCTTCAATGCCACCCAGGGCAAGAAGGTGAGCGACCTCTACCGCTTCGGTATGCTGATGCAGTTGCCTTACGAGATGGACAAGAGCCAATACTACGGCCGTGGTCCTATCGAGAACTACAGCGACCGCAAGGAGTGCATGAACATCGGTATCTACAGCGACAACGCCGACAACCAGTACTTCCCTTACATCCGTCCACAGGAGAGTGGCACCAAGGCTGACATTCGCTGGTGGAAGCAGACCGACGCACAGGGCTTCGGCTTCATGGTGAAGGACTGCAAGCCATTCTATGCAAGTGCCATCCACTTCGACACCGACGAGTTGGACGATGGCAATGACAAGGAGCAGCGTCACAGTTTCAACTTGCAGAAGTCAAAATACACCAATCTCTTCCTCGATGGTGAGCACATGGGTGTAGGCGGCGAGAACTCTTGGGGCGCATGGCCACTGGAGAGATATCGCATCCACTATGGTGACAAGAGCTTCAGCTTCGCCATCATCCCTTTGAAGAAATAGGAAAGAACCCATGAGATTAAGGCTCATGAGACCCCAAAATAGAGCATTTGAGCAATAATCCAACATATTTAATCAGAAAATCCACCCCATTTGGAGTGGATTTTCTGTATCTTTGCAAACGCATTAAGCAATACAACTTAATTATTCAAGTAAGAATATCACAAAACAAGAATAAACCTAAAAATAAACAACGTAAACATGAGAAAAACGAATATCTTCGCTGCCCTTATGCTGGCAGGCATGACTTCGCTCGGTGCTTCAGCACAGCATCAGTTTGCAGTTCAGGCAAACAAGCCTGGTGTAGAAATCCAGCCAACCATGTATGGCATCTTCTTCGAGGACATCAACTTTGGTGCCGATGGTGGTCTTTATGCAGAGATGGTAGAAAACCGTTCCTTCGAGTTTCCACAGCGCCTGATGGGATGGAATACCTTCGGAAATGTAACCCTCAATGACGTGAAGCCAGCCTTCGACCGCAACCCTCATTATGTAACACTCGAGAGTGCCGGTGCTCGTGAGAAGCAGACCGGTCTTGAGAACCGCGGTTTCTTCGGCATGGGCTTGAAGAAGGATATGAAGTACGATTTCACCGTATATGGCCGTCTTCATCTCATCGATGGCAAGCAGGGCAAGATTCGCGTAGAACTCGTCAATTCAAAGAATGATGTGATTGCCAAGCAGGTCATCAACATCACCAATAATAAGTGGCAGAAGCTTACTGCTACCCTGACCTCTCCTCAGACCGATGCCAAGGGTTTGATGCGTGTATATCTGGAGAAGGGTTCTGAGAGCGTAGATCTCGACCACATCTCTCTCTTCCCAGAGGATAACTGGAATGGTCTCCGTGCCGACCTCGTACAGGATTTGGCCGACCTGAAGCCAGGCATCTTCCGTTTCCCTGGTGGATGTATCGTAGAGGGAACCGACCTCGACACTCGCTATGAGTGGAAGAACAGTGTGGGTGCTCAAGAGAACCGTCCTCTGAACGAGAACCGCTGGAGAGATACCTTCCCACATCGCCTTTTCCCTAACTACTATCAGTCTTTGGGCTTGGGCTTCTATGAGTACTTCCTTCTTTCTGAGAAGATTGGTGCAGAGCCATTGCCTATCCTCTCTGTAGGTTTGGCTTGCCAATATCAGAACCGTGATGATGACAAGAACGCCCACGTGGCTGTCGATGACTTGCAGAGCTACATCGACGATGCACTCGACTTGATTGAGTTTGCCAACGGTCCTGTCACCTCCAAGTGGGGTAAGCTCCGTGCTGACATGGGACACCCAGCCCCATTCTACCTCAAACAGATTGGTATAGGCAACGAGCAGTGGGGACCTATGTACCCAGAGCGTTTGCAGAAGTTCATGGAGCAGATTCGTGCTAAGTATCCTAAAATCAAGATCTGTGGTTCATCAGGTCCTTCTGCCGATGGCAAGGATTTCGACTACGGATGGGAGCAGATGCGCAAGTTGGGTACCGACCTCGTGGATGAGCACTACTACAAGAGCCCAGAGTGGTTCCGCAGCAATGCAGGCAGATATGACAACTACGACCGCAAGGGTCCTAAGGTATTCGCCGGCGAGTATGCCGCTCACGCCAAGCACGACCCTAACTCTTGGGAGGCAGCTCTCTCAGAGGCAGCCTTCATGACAGGCTTGGAGCGCAATGCCGACGTGGTATATCAGGCTACCTATGCTCCTCTCTTCGCTCATGTCGAGGGATGGCAGTGGCGTCCAGACTTGATCTGGTTCGACAACCTCACTTCTGTTCGTTCTGCCAATTACTATGTGCAGCAACTCTATGGTTTGAACAAGGGTACCCATGTACTGAAGCTCACCGAGGATGGCAAGGCTGTGGAAGGCAAGGATGGTCTCTATGCCACCGCTTGCTACGACAAGAACACGAAGAGCTACATCGTGAAGATTGCCAACACATCAAATGAGGAGAAGGACATCACCGTCACCTTCAACGGCTTGAAGAAGTTGAACGCCGGTAAGTTGACTCTCCTCCATGCCGATGACATCCAGGCAGAGAACAAGATTGACAACAAAAATGCCGTTGTACCTGTAACATCTGATGTCGAGGCAAACGGCAACGTATTAAACGTGAAGATGAAAGCAAACAGCTTTGCTGTTTATCGCTTCTAAAGATAAATTTCTTTCTGTTATCGTTGTTATAACAGACACTATTAAGCCCTATCTGTTTCACGACAGATAGGGCTTTTCATATGCTAGCAATACTAGCTATAATGCAAGCATAAAGAGTAACTTTCTCTCTAGAATTCCAACACCATCACCTGACGAGGACGGAGTTTCACATCCTTATTGATAAGAACGGTGCGACCATTTGTCACATCCGTAGCCTTGTCGTGCGAACCGATAATCTCAGCATAGCGAGATACATTCAACTCGTTCGCCTCGTTCTTGCCATTGATGATGGTCATCACGCTCTTGCCTTGGTATTGGCGAGCGATGACATACACGCCCTTCTGAGGACAGAACTGGGTTTGCTTACCCTTGGTAATCACCTCGTTGCCTTGACGCCAGTGGAGCAAGCGACTGAGCCAATTGAACATCTGGTTCTCGGTTTGGGTACGTCCCTCTGCTGTAAAGGCATTGTGCTTGTCGCCAGCCCATCCACCAGGGAAATCCTTGCGCACATTGCCATCGGTTACGCTCTTGGTGCCGTTCATCAAGACTTCTGTGCCATAATAGAGTTGAGGAGTGCGGTTGATGGTAAGCAAGAGGGCAAGCGCCTGCTTCAATGCCAAGGTATCTTTGCCTTCGCCCAAGAAACGGTCGGTATCATGGTTCTCCACGAATGCCATCACACTCTTAGGATTTGGATAGAGATAATCATAGCAGAGCACGTTGTAGATGCGGTTCATGCCATTCCACCAGTCATCAGTCTCCTCATGCTTGGCACTATTGATGCGGTCGAAGAAGGCGAAGTCCATCACGGTCTTCAGATAGCTGTTCTTTTTGGAGAGTTTGCTGTCTTTCTGCCAAGCTGCAGTATAGGCAGGTTCGGTTACCCAAGTCTCACCTACTGTATTGAAGTGAGGATATTCATTGTCCAAGGTCTTCATCCAAAGCGCCATTCCATCTCGGTCGGCGTATGGATAAGTATCCATGCGAATGCCATCGATTCCAACGGTCTCTATCCACCACTCGCTGTTTTGAATCAGGTATTTCATCACATGAGGGTTTCTTTGATTCAAATCTGGCATTGAAGGCACAAACCAGCCATCAACGGTCTCATGGAGATCTACCTTGCTGGCGTAAGGATCCAAGACTGGAGTCAACTTATAGTTGGTTTGGAGATACATATCATTGACCGTGCGGCTGCCGTCCATCGTACCTATCTTCTTCTGATGCTCAGGAGTCTGATACTCTGGCATCAACCACTCTGGGGTATTAAACCAATCCTTTGAAGGCATATCCGCTACCCAAGGATGCTCGAAACCGCAATGGTTGAAAATCATGTCCATCACCACCTTCAAGCCCTTCTGGTGTGCCTCGTCTATCAACTTCTTATACTCGGCATTGGTACCGAAACGAGAATCCACCTTATAATAATTGGTAGTGGCATAACCATGATAAGTGCTATTTTTGCCATCATTAGGGCTGTCATTCTCCAGCACTGGTGTAAACCATAAAGCGGTGACACCCAACTGATTAAAATAGTCAAGATGCTGACGGATTCCCTCCAAGTCACCTCCATGGCGAAGGCTAGGAGCCGTGCGGTCACAAGTCTTGTCACGCATCGTCTTGAAGGCATCATTCTTAGGATTGCCATTGGCGAAGCGGTCAGGCATCAACATATAGAGTACGTCCTCATTGGAGAACCCGATGCGCTTGTCACCAGGCATCTCACGATTCTTCAAGAGATATTTTACTTTCTTGGTTTGCTTGCCTTGCTTGAAGTTCAAGGTCATTTCACCAGCCTTGGCACCATCAAGATTAAGATATACCAAGAGATAGTTAGGCGAATCCAATCTTGCGATAGAATCGATGCGAACGCCGGGATATTGAACATCAACATCGGCATTTCGCACATCCTTTCCATACACCATCAACTGGAGTGAGGCATCCTTCATGCCTACATACCAATCGGTAGGTTCAATGCGATCCACATGGACCGCAGCATTCATACTTACAGTTGTACTCATAAGCATCATGAATGATAAAAGTTTCTTCTTCATCATATAATCTTTATTATATAGTTTACAAATACATCGGGAGATAGCTCTATCTACTTCTGAAAGAGAATCAGAGCCGACTGACCATCGACCAATACTTCCTTGCCCGATACTTCTCCCAATCCTGCTTCATCGATAGTTCCATTGCAGCACGCGATGGTATAATTTCCCTCAGGTATCGCCATCTCCTTCGCCTCCTTGTTGAAGTTGTAGATGACAACGATGGTCTTCCAAGCATCTATCTCCTGTAAGTCTTTGAGCAAGAAACCGACGAGGCAATCTTGCTTCACGTCCTTACTATTCACCGCTGGCAAGAACTCCAAATGCTGACGCACCTTATCGCCTGTTGCTAGGCGGAAGGCAGGGTGATTCTTACGCAACTGAATCAAGTTCTTGTAATAAGCGAAGAGCTGTGGATAACGCTGTAAGTTGTTCCAATCCAGATGGTTGATGCTATCTGGAGAGTTGTAACTATTGTGTACGCCCTTCTTGTCACGAAGCATTTCCTCACCACTCAGGATGAAAGGCACACCTTGTGAAGTGAAGACGGCAGTCTGTGCAAGTTGGTCGATACGAATCAACTCTGCTGTGCGCTCCTTCTCTGGGATATTCTTGTCGGTGAGCGATGGAATGCTGGCTTTCAAGCGATCGACCAAGCACATGTCGTCATGGCAACTCACGTAGCTGATTTGCTCCGTAGGATTGTTGGTCCATGGCTTCTTGTCATAGTTGACCTTCGTCATATCCACCTGTGGATGAGCGATACCGCCCACGATGCCGAACTTCAAGCTCACTTCCTCGCCAGGGATTCCTGCCAAGAGAGCACCCTTATGATCATCGGAGAAAGGACCACGGAGAGCATCACGCATATCATCACTGAAGGCACCTATCCCATTGAGTTGCTGAGCATTAGCCTTCATAGCCAATTTATCCACTGGATAAGCACAAGAGCCTGCGCTCCATCCCTCACCATAGATATAGATGGAAGGATCAATCTTGTTGACTTCGGCACGAATCTGCTGCATTGTCTCGATGTCATGCACGCCCATCAAGTCGAAGCGGAAGCCATCGATATGATATTCATCAATCCAATACTTCACGCTTTCCAACATGAACTCACGCATCAATGGCTTCTCGGAAGCCGTCTCATTGCCACATCCCGAACCATCGGAATACTTGCCGTCAGCCGTCTTACGATAATACATGTCAGGATAAGTCAACTGGAAGTTGCTGTGGTCGATGTTGAAAGTATGGTTATACACCACGTCGAGGATGACACGGATACCCGCCTTGTGAAGAGCCTGCACCATCTGCTTGAACTCCTTGATACGAGTCACGGGGTTGTAAGGGTCGGTGGAGTAACTGCCCTCTGGCACATTGTAGTTCTTAGGGTCGTAGCCCCAGTTGTATTGAGGAGTGTCCAACTTGGTTTCATCTACCGAAGCATAGTCGAAAGACGGAAGGATATGAACGGCATTGACACCGAGATTCTTCAAGTGTTCTATCGCCTTTGGCTCCGTCAAAGCCAAGAACTTGCCCTTGTTTTTCAAGCCAGAAGAGACACCAATGGAGAAGTCACGCCAGTGCATCTCGTAGATGACGAGGTCGGCAGGTGACTGAATCACAGGGCGTTGGTCGTTTTCCCATCCTTGCGGATTAGTTTCTGCCATATCCACGATGGCACCACGCATTCCATTCACTCCCACCGCCTTGGCGAAGACTCCCGGTGTCTCCCCCTTGCCGATGTCAAAGGTATAAAACTTGCCTTTCAAATCGCCCTTGACAGTAGCTTCCCAGCGATTTTCGCCACTCGCTTTCATCTTGATGGTCTTAATCGCCTTACCGCCCTGTCCATCTTCATAAATATGTATCTCAACCTGTTTTTTCTTGTCTATTTGAGTCGTTGCACCCGTCATTCCATCTAGATTGACAGTTGTCGGTGCATTCAATTTGAAAAGAGTTTTTACCTTCGAATAAATCATTTCTCCGAAGGTATCTTGAGCCATAAGCAGTTGAGGGATAGCTGACAGCATAAGAGATAAAGAGATAGTTTTGATTACTTCCATACGAAATTAGTTTCTACTAATAGCTGAATTTGTAAAGAAAAAGCAGAATTAAACACGCTCATTTTGAGCGTATTTAATTCCGTATTGCCCATCGCCCGGAAATACGCAAACGTCAGAATGCCTAAATCATAGGCGAAGGCTTGAGCGTGTATTAAGTTATATATATTATTGTCAAACAACTCTACTTGGCAAGCAAAGAGATGGCGAAACCACCACCACGTGCTTCCTTGATCTTCAAGACATCACCCTTCTTCACGGTCTTGTGAACAATCTGGTATGCCTTTGGATTCTTCTCATAATCAGCATTGGCTGCATCCTGGTAGATAGCGCAGTTGTACTTCTTGCCCTTGTCGAGGAAGTCGAGCTTCACCACGGCTGTACGAGCAGTGGCATCAGTCTTACCACCTACAAACCAGTTGTCGGTGCCCTTTGCCTTACGAGCTACTGTGATATACTTGGCTGGCTCAGCCTCCAAATACTTGGAGTCATCCCAGTCGCAAGCTACGTCACGGATGAACTGGAAGGCATCGTCATACTTCTCATAATGCTCAGGAAGGTCGGCTGCCATCTGCAAAGGACTATACATCACGAGATACAAAGAGAGCTGACCACAGAGGGTGGTGTGAACGAAACTCTTGTTATCGCTCCAAGTAGAGAGCTGAGTCTCGAAGATACCTGGAGTATAATCCATAGGACCACCCTGCAAACGGGTGAATGGCAACATCACTGTATGATAAGGAACAGAACCGCCAAATGCCTCATACTCAGTACCTCTAGCGCTCTCATTACCTACCAAGTTAGGCCATGTACGGCAGATGCCAGTAGGACGTGTAGCCTCATGGCCATTCACCATGATGTGATGCTTGGCTGCTGTCTCGATGACACGCTGATAGTGATTGTTCATCAACTGGCTGTAGTGATACTCGCCACGTGGGATGATGTCGCCTACATAACCGGTCTTCACTGCATCATAACCATACTTGTTCATCAAGTTGAAGGCATCCTCCAAGTGGCGCTCGTAGTTGAGGGCAGAAGCGGAGGTCTCGTGGTGCATCATCAACTTGACACCCTTGGAGTGTGCGTAGTCGTTGAGCATCTTGATGTCGAAGTCTGGATATGGAGTCACAAAGTCGAAGACATCGAGCTTCTGATGACCGAACCAGTCCTCCCAACCTTCATTCCAACCTTCTACCAACACTTCCTGAAGTCCGTTCTTGGCTGCAAAGTCGATATATTTCTTCACCTCCTCATTGGTAGCAGCATGTGTACCATTAGGTTTGCACTTGCTATAATCGGTGACACCGAGGCGAACTGATGGAAGATCATTGGTATAGCTCCATGTCTTGGTACCCACAATCATGTTCCACCATACACCACAGTACTTGGTAGGGTGAATCCAAGAAGTATCCTTGATCTTGCAAGGTTCGTTGAGGTTCAAAATCAACTTGCAAGAGAGCATGTCACGAGCATCATCGCTTACCAATACGGTACGCCAAGGGGTATTGAATGGAGTCTGGATGAATCCCTTCTTGCCCACTGCATCTGGTGTCAACCAAGACTCGAACACCAAGTTCTTGTCGTCGAGGTTGAGGTGCATGGTAGGATAATCCAAACAAGCCGCCTCGTGGATATTGATATACAAGCCATCCTGGGTCTTCAACTGAAGAGAGGTCTGCACACCGGTATCAGAGAAGACGGTGGTAGAAGAATTGCTCTTATAAGACTCACGATTCTTGGAGATGACCGAGCGAATGCCTGTCAATGGAGTAATCTGATATTCATACTCCTGGGTATCGTAATCACCTGGAATCCAATAAGCGGTATGGTTGCCCGTCATGGCGAACTGAGTATGTTCTTCCTTGATAACGAAGTAGTTGAGCAATTCCTGCTGAGGGAACTCATAGCGCAAGCCCATACCATAGTCATAGACACGGAAACGGATAGTGATGTTGCGCTTGGAAGAAGCCTGGTTCAAGTTGACCTCCATCTCATTGTAGTTGTTGCGGATGGTGGCAGTCTCTCCCCATACAGGTTTCCAAGTCTCATCAAAGGTGGAAGTCTTGCTGCCGGTCTCGGTGAAACCGTCCATCAAGTCAGTCTCCTCCATGCCTTTGCTGGCATGCTTGTCCTTTGCCAACTCCAAACCGAGATGGGATGGCTTGATGACTGTCTTTCCCTTGTAGGACATCTCGTAAGTAGGCTGTCCCTTGTCGCTCAAGGAGAATGTCAAGCAGACATTGCCATTAGGCGACTTCACTGTTTGGGCAGCTGCCAACATAGGGAGCAACAGACCCATCAACAAAACGCTGAATTTCTTCATATTTCTAGTTATTATTAGCTATAATACACCAGACTAAGGTAGCTATGCTATCTCAGTCTGGTATCATAATTATCTCATTAATTTCTTCCTGCTTGTGAAATCATCTCCGTCACCTTATTCATATAAGAGGCATCCTTCGCCAAGTCCTCGATGTTGAGGTGCATGCGATAACGCCAATAATGCTTAGGGTTGGCAGGGATGTTGATGCGCTCGGCATTGGCATCCGCCAAGCGGAGATTCTCGTCGATGGCAAGCCAATCCTGGATGCTCAAGATGCAGAGCATGGATGGAGAGGTGAGATGACGAGAGATGATGTCCTTGGCAAGCCAACCTGGGAGCGGATGAGGAGCAGGACCCTGACGATAGAGCATCGTGTTGTAATACTCCTGAGTACGCTGGATATTCTCATCCCACCACTGACGAAGCGTTGGCATATCGTGGCTAGAGATGGTGCAAACCGAGCGGTATGGGTTGCGGCTCAAATGGCCAAACTTCACGCTAGGATCCTTTGGCATACTCTGCAACTCAAGGCTCAATATCTTCAACTCATTCATCACCCAAGGCACGCAATCAGGCACCATACCGAGGTCTTCGGCACATACCAACATACGGGTAGCCTGCACCAACTTAGGCAACTTCTTCATCGCCTCACCATACCAATACTGGTTGTTGCGACGATAGAAGTAGTCGTTGTAAAGGCGGTTGAACGCAGCCTTGTCATTATCATAGAGCGACTCGAAGATGAAGTCGAACTGTGCGGAGATACGTGGGTGGAACAAGCCTGGGTTGCGATGGTCACGAACGAAGAGCACATCGCTGATCAAGGCATAGAGACCATCACGGAGCCAAATCTCCTTCTGGTCGGTAACGTCCTCGAAGAGAGCCTCCACCTTCTTCTGCGTGTTCACCTCTGGCTTCATCTGATAACGCTCATCGTCCAAGCGGTCGAGATACTTCTCCTTCACCTCGTCGGCACGCTCATGGAACATACGATTCAACACCCAGTCGGTGATGAACGGACGAGTGAAACGATCCTCCTGGAAGTTCAAGCCGTAAGACTGGATTTCCTGTGAGGTCATGCCCAAGGCTGGCGCAAACTGTCCGACCAAGCCATGTACGCTATCCACCGGAATCTCCCAAATGCGGAAGAAGCCCAACACGTGGTCGATGCGATAGGCATCAAAGAACTTCGACATATTCTGGAAACGGCGTACCCACCACTGGCAGTCGTCCTTCAACATCTCATGCCAATTGTAAGTAGGGAATCCCCAGTTCTGACCATTCACAGAGAAGTCATCTGGTGGCGCACCTGCCTGACCATTGAGGTTGAAGTACTTAGGCTCCATCCAAACGTCACAACTATAACGGTTGACACCGATAGGAATATCACCCTTCAAGATGACACCCTTCTCCTTGGCATGCTCGTGAGCCTCCTGCATCTGCTGGTTCAGGATGAACTGCAAGAAGTAGAAAAACTCGACATCCTTGTATGCCTTATTCTTAGGGTCGGACAAAGCCTTGCGCTCTGCCTCATCCCAAGTATTGTGGTCAGCCCACTTAGAGAAATCAGCCGTGCCATTCTTGTCGCGCAAGTAAGAATACTGAGCGTAAGGCACAAGCCATTGTTCTGTCTCCTGGAAGAACGCCTTGAACTCGGCACTCTTCATCATCTTTTCACCTTCCTGATGGAAGATTTGGTGCAAATAGTTGATTTTGAAATCGTTTACCTTCTCATAATCAATCTGAGGAAGAGCATTCAACTCCTCTCTCGTCTTCTCAGCCTCGGCACGCTTCTTGGCATCCTTCAACTCAGGCAACGCATGGAGGTCGGCATACTGAGGATGGATGGCGAAGATGCTGATGCAGCTATATGGATAAGAATCGGTCCAAGTATGGGTGATGGTGGTGTCGTTGATAGGCAGGAGCTGCAAAACCTTCTGTCCAGTCTTTGCCACCAAGTCGATCATACTCTTGAGGTCACCGAAGTCACCGATGCCTGCGCTCTTCTTGCTTCTGAGCGAGAAGACAGGCACGAGTGTACCGGCTAGCTTGCGGCTCCAACGCTCCAAGAACGACTGGTTCAACTCATAAGAGATGAGCGTACCGCTCTTCATCTCAGGGATTTCAAGGCTGCGGTTGTAACCCGTCTCCCAAGTGCTAGCATCTTTCTTATCATTGATTGCCACAAACTTGTATTCCAGGTAGTTGACTGCCAAAGCCTCCACATTGATGTCGGTAGCCCATTCGTTGTAATCCTGCTGTACCATAGGGATGGCACGAGCCGTCTCCCAAGCACCCAAGGCTGGGTCGGAGCCAACGATAGCGAGATGTTCTCCATCACGAAGTTGAGGAGCACGCACAATCAATCGGATTGTCTTAGCGAAGGCATTCTTCTTCACCTCAGCGGGTTGCTGGTGGCTAATACAGTCTGTAAACGCACTGCTATAGAGATAAGAATCCTCTGGAATATCGTGCCACTGGTCGTAGAGCGTATAGACACTCGCCCGCTCTGCCGTGCAGTTGAGCTGGTGTTTCACCACCTGCCACTCACTCTTGCAGCAAAATCCATCACGTACCACACTATAATAATAGGTGCAAGTCTTGGATTTAGGGGTTACATCAAGGTCATATACCCATCGTTGACCATCGGAAGTGCGCATCTTATGTTGCACCTCCTTTCCGTCTATTGTAATATTGAGGACTAGTTCCTCTCCATAAACGGTCTTATAATCTACATTAAGCTGAAATACCATACGTCTTTCCTAAGATTAGTTGTTATACGTTGGCGAAGTTACTCATTTTTCAACAGATAGAATAACTTTTTGCGCGAAAAAAAACTAAAAAGGCAGCGCAATCGGTTGCGCAGCCTTTATATTGTAATACTTATTGCTTAGTCTTGATGATGGAAACCGACAAGGCCCCGCAAATGAGCAAGATGCCAGCCACTATCATCATATCACTCTGATGAGAACCTACGAGGCTTAAAACGGCTCCGCCGCAGATGGCTGCCACAATCTGAGGGATGCAGATGGTGCCATTAAACAAGCCGAGATAAGCACCCATGTGACCATATCCCTGCAAGGCGTTGGTCACGAAGGTGAATGGCATCGCCAACATGGCTGCCCATCCAGCGCCAATCATCAAGAATGGAATGAACTGGAGATACTTGTCGTGGAAGAAAGGAATCAAGGCGAAACCAATACCACCGATTATCAAGCTCACGGCGTATGCCATCTTGGTATTCTTAAACTGAGGAAGGACAACAGCCCAAAGCACACTGCCCACAGCCTGGACGGCAAAGAGGATGCCCACCCAGTTACCTGCCTCTTGGAAAGGTTCGGAAGAAGGGTCGGTGGTATTCCAAACGGTCTCGGCGATAGCACCCGTAGAGTAATTCCAAAGATAGAGGAAACCTGACCAGCAGAAGAACTGCACCAAGCCTACCTTCCAGAAAGTGGAAGGAGCATTGCGCAAGAGCGTAATCCAATCAGCCTTGCCTTCCTCTTCCTTTTCCACTTCACCAGTCATACCATTATAGGCAGCATATTGCTGAGGATTCCACTCCTTCACCTTCATCGTGGTATAGATGACACAAAGAATCAGAATCGCTGCTCCGATATAAAACGACCAGATCACGGAATCAGGCACTACACCCTTGGCAGCATAGTTCTTGATACCCAAGAACGTGAAGAGGAATGGGAAGATATATCCAGCCACAGAACCTGCATTGCAGAGGAAACTCTGAATAGAATAAGCTTTTGCCTTCTGCTTCTCATTGACCATATCGCCGACCAACATCTTGAAAGGCTGCATCGCCATATTGATACTGGTGTCCAAGAACATCAAGGCTATCAAACCGAAGAGCATCGCACCACTCACGGTCAAGCCCAACGAACCAGCGTTTGGCAACAAGCACATCACCAAGACAGCGACTGTGGCTCCTATAAATAAATAAGGTATGCGACGACCGAAGCGACACCAAGTCTTATCGCTCAGCGTACCGACGATAGGTTGCACCAAGATTCCCATCAGTGGAGGGAGAATCCAGAAATAACTCAAGTTGTGTGGGTCAGCACCCAACGTAGCAAAGATTCGGGAGATATTGGCGCTCTGAAGGGCGTAGGCGATCTGTACCCCGAAGAATCCGAAGCTCAAATTCCAAAGCTTCCAGAAACTCAAATCAGGTTTTTGTGTCATTATTTTAATATTTATAATTTATCACTTATACTCTATCTCGTGGTTCCTCTCACCACAAGCCTTGTCCTTACGACTCTTCTTTCCACCTCGTCGCTAGGGATAGAGCCTTCCACTTGTCCGATGAGGATATTGGCAGCTTCCTCGCCTACGGCAATACCTCGCTGTTCCACGGTGGTAAGCATAGGGTCGCAAGCCTTGGCACGATCTCCATTGGTAAAACCACAGACACTGATGTCTTCCGGCACCCGGAAACCCATTCGCTTGGCGGTATAGAGAATACCGATTGCCGTATCATCATTGATGGCAAAGAAGGCATCCGGTCTATCTTCCATATTGAGAATCTCTGGCGTAATCGCCTCAGCCTGTGCTCGATTATCACAAATACGTACGTGGGGGGGTAATTCCTTGAGCCCATGTTTCACCAGGGCATCATGATAACCATTGTATCTGTTTTTGGAGATTTCCAAGTTCATCGGCGAACCATAGAAAGCTATCTTCTTACAACCCGTATCAATGAGATGCGTCACTGCCGTATAGGCGCCCATATAGTCATCGACCACCACACGAGAGCAGTTGACTCCCGTACAGATTCTATCGTAGAAGACCAATGGCACACCATTGTTCATCAACATCTGGAAATGGTCGTATCGCTTGGTGTCCTTGGCTTGCGACACGATGATGCCACACACCTTATTCTTATAGAAGTCATCACAGATGGCTACTTCCTTATCATATCGCTCATTGCTCTGCGCCACCATCACACGATAGCCACGAGCACGTGCCTCTTCCTCGATGCCAGAAAGCACCGACATAAAGTAATAATGGACGAACTCTGGCACGATGACTCCTATCACCTTCATCGTTTGAATCTTGCTATGGCGCAAGGCCTCCCCGATGATGTTGGGATAGAAGTTATGTTCACGAGCATAGGTCTGGATTCGTTCCTTTTGGGCAGCACTGATGCGAGGGCTGTCCTTCAAAGCTCGACTCACCGTGGCGATGCTGACGCCCAGGTCGCGAGCAATATCTTTCATTGTTATAGGTATCTTCTCATTCATTGTCTTTAGTTATGCTGCAAAATTAGAGAATTATCCGTAATCTCGCATCATTTCGTTTGATGTAAATCAAGAAAAGCGTGCGCAAACGTTTGCACACGCTTGAGCAAAAGTACGACAAATTCTCGAAACGACCAAACACCTAAGAAGAGATTATTATTAAAAAACTTGAAAACATTTGGTAGTCTCGATATTTATTGCGTAATTTGCGCAACAGAAAAGGCGACTCCCGGATGTGAGAGTCGCCTTTTTGTAATTATGATAATCAGGTTATGTACTATCTGATTCCACCAGTACCAGTCATAAAGTTGAAATATACCTGTTGACCTTCAGTAACCTTGACACGTGGCTTTTGATCGCCACCATTTCCACGCATCTCTATCTTACCATCTCTAACGATGAACTCTGTTTTCCACCATTCGAAATCACCAACTTTTACACAGAGGCGAAGTCCATCGTCTTCATCAGCCGCATTAGCAGACAACGCTGGTGTTTCAAAATTTCCCGCTTCAGTAGTTGGAATGCTACATTTAAGGGCACTATCGAAATCCCATTTACCTCCTGCGGCAGTACCAAACACATAAACTTGCGGCTTGGTAAACTCAATCTTTTGGGTATCACCATTTGTCACATGGATGAGATACCAACCAGCATTTGTGATTTTCAGATTGCCACCAGCATCTACAATACCTGCACCAGCTTCATCATTAATCTTCTCAGCACCGATGAATCCGAAATCGCCACCCGCCCAAGCAGCTTGTGGAGCAAACTTGATCTCTTCATTCTCATGCAAATAGATGATTGTCCAGAAGTCAGTATCGCTGCCATTTACAGGGGTAAGTTGTTTCCAATCACTTTCTGTATTTCCCCAGTTATATTCACTACCAGTAAGGAACAAATCGTCATACTTACGGGAAACTGAATATGTCAAGTTATTGGCATCGAAAGTAATTTGCCATTTGTTGGCTCCCTTGATGACCATAGCCTTCACACCGTTAGGTGCATGGGCAACATCATCACCAGTGTAAACCAACAACCCTTCCGTGGCAGAATTGTCTGCGGTTGGACTACCATACACACTCTTGTTGATTTCATCCCAGTTGCCAGACACGAAGCTACTTGCGCCATAAATACTATAGTAATTACTATCATCTTTTATTGTGTTGACTACAGCTTTATAGATGCCACTGCCCTCGGCAGTCTGTTTCATATAAACAGGTGCAGTAGGTTGCCATCCATTACCATCTTTACTATTTTCTGTGAATTCGCCAAGAAGGTAATAGCCTTTCGGATCTACATTTACAGGTCTTGGGGTAACTGAACCTGTTGTTTCACCAGCCATATCGATTGTTACAGCATCACCATTCGCAAGGATGGCAGAAACGGTACTTTTAACATCAATATTGCGTTTCACGCCAGCTCTTGAGTTATTCTCCGTTTCGACAATGTTATCCAAATCTTGCGCCAAGACTCTGATATATCCCTTGGCATAATCTGCATCTACCGTCTGCCCATTGACGGATACCGATTTAACGGCATAATCAGAGATATTGGCACTGGACGAGGTGATTTTTACCAAATTGACATAAGAGTCGTATTGGGTGGTAGCCATGTTGACATCTGCCTCTTCACCAGCACTAAAGGTCACGCCATATTTGGCAGCAGCCTCTTCTGGAGAGTTTGTTTGAGGACTAGCCCAATCATCGTAGTCGCCATTGCAGCTGGCGAGTGTCAAACTCGCCATGACTGCTAGACTATATAATATATTCTTTTTCATCGTTTTTACTTTTTTGAAATGTTATCTTACTTCGGCTGTCTCTTTATCAAAGTTCACATAGAGCTTTTGACCTGGACTGCAAGAAATACTGAGCTTTGGATCGATTTCAGACCAACTGGTAAGGATTTGACCATCACGCCAGTAAATTACACCATCCTTGATACTGAACTCTGTTTGCCACCACTGCGCATCAGGAACAGTCACAAAGGCGCGAAGCTCGCCGCTAGTTGTAAATGCATGAGATTCCCAAATACCAGAAGCATCAGCTGGTGCTGCCAACAAGAAGTCTGGCTGAGCATCAAAGCCCCATTTAGCATCTACAGCTGCACCACAAATTGTAGCTTCAGCCTTCTCGAAATTCAAGGTATATTCCACAACATTCTTAATGTCATTGACAGAAGCTTTGATATAAACAAGATACCAACCTGCATTAGCAACCTTGACATTGTCATTGTCACCAGCAGAAACTCCAGCACTGATATTATCATTGACAGAGCTAAAGCTAGAATAGCCCATAGAATACTCACCACTATTCAAGGCACATTTGAACTCAGCTCCTGCAGGGAAGTAAGCCAAAGTGAAATACTGACCAGACAAGTTAAATGGCTTAGCCATTTTCTTCCAGGAGCTCCAAGAATTCTGAATAGAGGAACCTACGATGAACAGATTCTCAGGAACCTTTGCTTTCTCTGCTTTATATTCAGCCAACACACTAGGCAATTCGATGACATTGGAGAAACTTTCACCAGTGCCAGTGTTGTCTATGATGGCACGCAAGCGAAGATAGATAGGCATTGGTGTTGCATCAGGGAACTTGGTGTCAGGATTAGCTTCCGTGAAGAGTTTTACGATAGAGTCGTTCAACTCATTGGTAGCCACATTCATGCTGGCGGTGGTAAACGAAGAACCTAATTCCTTAAAATTACCCGTTCCGTTCTTAAACTGAGGATCGATGGCTACTTGTACGAAATAACGAGTAACATAAGGCACACCGCCATAGTTTGGTTGGTTACATGTAAGCTGCAAACCTTCTGAACTCGACAAATCGTATGTATTATTAGCTGCATTTGCAGGCACATTCAGCACAAAGCCATCCTTGGCATGGCTAGTGTCCAACGTTGGATTGCTATCAATATCCTTGTCACATGAGGTGAAGCCAAGGGCAATCATTGCCAACAAGGAGAGCAACCAACCTTTATTAAGCATTATCTTTTTCATTGTCATAATCATTAATTATTCATATTTAGGGTTCTGATGCATATTAGGGGTATTGCTTGTATCCTTCGAAGGAATAGGATAGACATTAAAGTGCTTATCTACAGATGTTCCCTTGGAAACACCACCCTTGAAATCCCAAATGTACTTGTTGCCTGCAAACTTCTCAAATCTGACAAGGTCACTGCGTCGGCGTCCCTCCATATAGAATTCCTTACCCCATTCATTAAGCAACACAGCCAGATTGACAGCAGAGACTCGTGCAGCATGAGCGCGGTTACGCAACTCATTGATGTCTTCCAAGTCTTGTGTGCCATTAAGGCGATACTTGGCTTCCGCACGTGTCAGATAAATCTCTGCAAGGCGGAACAAAGGTATGTCTGTGTCAGAGAATTTTCCATCAGAAGGAGTAGAATTATCAGAACGTGAATTTTGCCACTTCACGATAGAGAGACCATTTGTGAAACCAGAGATTTGATCTGTTGTCAATGTTCTGAATCCTCCACCTACACCAGCATACAGTAATGCACGGTCGTCATTAGCGAGTCTGATGATGTTCTTAGTACTACCGCCCAAAACTTCGTCGGCAGCGATGACCTCAGCCTCTGTCATCTTGGTTGGGTCAGAAGCTGCTCCAGCGTCTGCGAATGTTTTGCCTTTAGTATATGCCACATAGTCCTCTTTATATTTCTTTGTTTCACTAAGCATCTCGGCTAATTTTTTAGCTTCATTGTTGTTCTCGATGTCAAGGAAACGAGTTGCAAGAGCCTTACGAGCAAAGTTGCAGCTCCACATGTCGGATGTTCCTGCGTATGGCATTCCACTGACACGCATACTATTAATCAAATAAGTAGAACCTGCATAGGCCTCAGTCTTCTTACCATCCTGACGAATAGGGAAGATAATTTCCTTCATCGCCTGCTCGTTGTAGTCATTGTCACCCATGAACAACTGCTCATAGCCAGAATAACCATTCTTTGCTTCACGACAAAGTTCGTATTTACCTGCGTTGTCGACGAGAATCTTGTCGCAATAATCAATCGCCTTTTGGTAGTCCTTTTTCTGACCATCGGTATAAACTTCAGAGTTAAGAGCCAAGCGAGCATGGAGCGCGTATGCAGCACCACGATCGGCGCGACCAAAGTTTGCCTTGTTGTTAAAAGCACCTACCTCTGCTAGTTCTGGCTCTATTTCTGTCAATTCCTGGTCAAGCCAGTTATACAAATCGACACCAGCTTTCTCTTCTGGCAAAACTTCTGGGTTATATACCAGTTTGAAAGGTGCCTTATGGAACAAATCGAGGAAATACCAATAGTGCAAAGCACGAAGGAATCTCACCTCAGCTCTATACTTTTTGTAGTCATCACCTTCTCTGGTTTCTGTCTCGGAAAGATATTGGTTGAAAAGAGTGATATCATATGCCAAACGCTGATAAGCCCAGTTGACACGATCGCTAGCTGCCGTCCAAGCGATGTTGGTGAGAGCTGGAATGTCATTGTCATTCTGCCAAGCCCAAATACATTCGTCAGAGCAAAGTTCCTGGAGATTGAAGGTGGTACGGTAAAAACCGGTCTCGCCTTCATCTGCACTGATGTCCGGCTTACCGGCAGGACCAGCTTGTCCCGTAAGTCCCAATGTGGCATATTGCTTTGCCAACAATTCCATATCGTCATAGGTCGTCTTTGACTGCGGATCAATTGAGGATATATTCAATTCATCTGAGCAAGAGGCCAATCCCAAAGAGAATAGACCTACGACCGCCATATTCATAAATATATGTTTCATAATGCTATATTCCTGTTAAGTTTAAATATTAAGACTGAGACCTAGCTGGAAACTCATTGGACGTGGGTATGGATTCTTATCGATACCATCAGCCACCTCTGGATCTAGGCCCTTGTACTTTGTGATAATGAATGGGTTTTGTACAGTGAAGAACACACGTCCTGAACAATGAGGTGTGTGAGTATATTTCACCAATGGTCCGAAAGTATAACCCAATGTGATATTGGAGCACTTCAAGTAGGAAGCATTCTGCACAAAGTAATCACTTCGATAGTTGATGTTACCATACGTACCAAGAGCTGTCCATCCTAATTCTACAGCCTCCGGTGTTGAGTTGTTCCAAGCATTGTTGGAGAACAAGCCATTGGCACTAATCTGTGCTTTGTTAGACAAGAAGTCATAATATACATAGTTGCCAAGAGAAGCATGGAAGGAAGCACTCAAGTCCCAGTTCTTGTAAAGGAACTTAGTGGTGAGACCCATGATGACATTAGGCGCAGGACTCTTGTAATAGTAGCCATCAGACAAGTCTATCTTGCCATCAGCATTTCTATCAACAAACTGTCCCTCGATAGGTTTTCCATTCTCATCGTAAACTTGCTGGTAAACGAAGAATGAGTTGACTGGTTTGCCTACCTTGTTTCTTTGGATGACCGTGTTGTTACCTCTTGAGATGGTAGAGCCTGTATCAACATAATCTGCATAACCTGCAGACAACTCGGTAATCTCGTTATGGTTCCATCCTACGTTATAGGTTACATCCCATGTAAAGTCCTTTGTGACAATAGGCTTTACGTCAAACGCCAACTCCAAGCCATAGTTTTTCAAGGAGCCAATATTTTGAAGCTGCAAGTCGCCAGGTACCGTACCAGCAGGAACAGGAACGGTAGCCAACAGGTCGGTGGTCTCGCGATAATAGCCATCAACATTGAAACCAAAACGTCCGTTCAAGGCTGTAAAATCCAAACCTGCATTATATGATGTGGTCTTTTCCCAAGTCAAGTCCTTGTTATAGTTGCTAGGACGGTTGGTGTAATGGTAGGTATCACCGAAAGGATATTGGGCATAAGAGTTACTACGCACATAGAGAGGCATATAGTAGAAATCGTCGATACCATTCTGCTGACCTGTCTTACCCCATCCCAAGCGAAGTTTCAACTCGTCAATCCAAGTGATATTCTTCATGAATGGCTCATTGTTGATTTTCCAAGCCAAGGCAGCTGCTGGGAAGTAGCCCCATTTCTTTCCCTTGCTGAAACGTGAAGAACCATCGGCACGGAATGAAACCGTAAGCAAGTAGCGGTCAAGCAACGTATAGTTCAAACGGCTCAAATAAGAGACTAAGCTGTTATGAGTTGCCCAGGCAGACTCAGAACGCAAGGTTGGACTGTTAGCTACTCCTGTTATCTGATCTGTTCCCTGACCTTCAGAATAACCACTGCGATGGTAGTGGCTTTGCTCTGCGCCAGCCATAATGTCAATGTCATGGGCGCCGAACTTGTGGCCATATTCCAGATAAGCATTGCCTACAATGCTGTACTTTCTGTACTTTGTTATACCATGCCAGCCAAAGTAATTATTAGAAAATGACTCGTTGGCGATGTCGTCTTTTTGGGTGGATTCCGTATGCTGGGCACCAAGACTAGCATGTATGTGCAAGTCTTCGAATCCGTGGATCTTATAGTCCATCTCTACGTTGCCAGAGTAGTCGTTAGAGCTTGCACCTATATGCTTCTGATTCAGTAAAGCCACTGGGTTTTGAGGTGCATGGGAGTTTGGAACCTTTGCCCATGTCTTGTCAGCAATAGGACTATTGCCTGGTTTGTCGACTAAAGTTTGGTAATAGCCGCCAGTATATCTAGCATCTGCCCCTGTGATATATACAGGATGTGTCGGATCCATAGACAATGCACCACCTATGGCACCACTTGCGTCAGCATAACGATCTTCCTCATACATGTATTTGGCTGCAATATTGAAGTTCAAGTGGTCATTGAGGAATGAAGGAGCCAAGTTGGCTGATACATTTCCACGGTGCATCCAGCTAGTCTTTACAATACCATTTGCATCATTGAAGCCTACGCTTACACGGTATGGCATATTTTTGAGACCACCCGTCAGACTAACACTGTGATTTGTAGAAATAGATGTGCGGAAAATCTCGCTTTGCCAGTCTGTATCCGCATTGCCCAAAGAAGAAGCGTCAAGTCCACTAATAGAATTGACCAGTTCCTTATACTCTGCTGCATTGAGGACATCATATTTCTTCTGAATCGTAGAAACGGTTACATCGCCATTATAAGATACCTTGACACCTTGATTCTTGCGACCTTTCTTGGTTGTAATGATGATGACACCATTAGAAGCGCGAGAACCATAGATGGCTGTTGCCGAAGCATCCTTCAACACAGTGAAACTCTCGATGTCGTTAGGGTTAATCATCGCCAAGATGTTACTCATACCATTGGCGGTGTTATTGTCGATAGGCAGACCATCAATGACATACAAAGGGTCGTTGCTGGCTGAAAGAGAGGCGCCACCACGGATACGAATCTGCGCACCTGCTCCTGGTGTACCACCAGCAGTCTGTACATCAACACCAGCAACCTTGCCTACCAACATGTCTGATGCGTTGTTGGTAATACCTTTAGAAAGCTCATCAGGTTTGATGGCTGTAACCGAACCCGTCAAGTCGTTTTTCTTAGCACGACCATAACCGATGA
>ULUS01008242.1_pt1 | contig 32714 bp, 22 predicted proteins | sample 1958761 | NCBI WGS metagenome assembly ULUS01 (sample SAMEA4835767, study PRJEB28245) | human gut metagenome | biome: gut microbiome; material: fecal sample | place: Denmark | collected 2008
GGGGCTCGAGCACGTTCTGGCAGAGCGCCTCCAGGGCGGCCGTCTGCGCGGCGTTGGGACAGTTGGACAGGTCGTGGTCGGCGGCCACGCCCGAGCGTGTAAACTCGTAGAGCTTGAAGTGAGGTGTGAGTTGTGTTCTTTCGGTTTGTGTCATGATAGTAAATGTGTTGTGTGTGTGTTGATGTTGTTGTGAATGATTCTTGCGCGTAAGGGTTGCCGCTGCCGCCGGGCGTCGTTGCCAGGCGTTGCGGCACATTGCGAGCGGCCTCATAGGTAGGATCGTAGCACGGTGCGGTGGTCGTTGAGCCGATTGTTGATCTTCCAAATCACGTTGTAGATGCTGCGCGGCAAGGCCAGTCCCACGGCGCTGAAGGCCCTCTTGGCCAGCCAAATCTGCGTGGCGGGGCGGCCATACGGGTCGGTTAGCTCGTAGGTGCCCCATGCCAGGTAGATCATCTCCACGAGGTCGGTCTTGGTGCGCTTCCACTCCACCGAGGCGGGTGGTTGGGCCACAAGGTGCCGCACATCGGCCACGAGAAGGGCCAGAGCCTTTTGGCGACGCTCCATGCGTTGCCGCTGTTGTTCAAATTCGGTGTTCATGCTGTCATTGTTTTTGTTAATGCCTGATGTTGAGAGTAATGGTAAGTTGCGATGCGTTTAGAACACGCCACGGTAGCTTCTGAAGGGAGGAAAACTGATGGGTTTCTGCCACTGTATGAAGACGCTGGGGTCCACGCCGCCCTCATACCACAGCCGGGCGAAATACTCCACCACGGGCGGTCGTCCCGTCATGCGGCTCTGCCGCGCCACGCTGTAGATGTTGCTTGGCATGCGCCTATGCAAGTTCTGGCAGAGCAGCGTAGCGATGCGGTGCATGGTCATGGGCCGGTGCGTGTCGTGGTCGATGATGCGTCGCATCTTCGAGAGGGTCCACGCCACCTCCATGAGTTGGTTGGTGGTGTCGCCCCAGATGGGAAACTCGCGGTCGGCGGCGTCGAGGTCGATCACGGCGCTGAAGAGTTGCAATAGGCGATCCTCCATGTTGACCTGCAGTTCATAGGTCATCTTAAACGGCGGTCGCTCTTGGTTGTTTTGTTCCGTACATGGGTTGTTGTTTGCCATGATAATTGTGATGAGTTTAGGGTTAATGATGTTTGTACTGTTGTCGGATTTCACGCGTGTTTTTCCGTATCGTTGTCGGCGAGGCGGGTGGTGGGTGGTGGGGCCGCGCCGCCTCTCGTAGACGGCAGCAAAGATAGCCCGGGAACGCTGAGCGACCAAAAAAAAGCCAAATTATTATGTTTATTTAAAAAATCGATGAAATGAAACTTCACGAAAAGTAAAGCGTTCCGACAATGTATATAGATTTAACGGTTTTCCGTAATGCGGAATGGGTCCGTCGGATGTTGAGCGATTGAATGGGGAATGGGCACTGAACCGCATAAATACAAAGAGGGCGGGCAATGGCATCACGCCATTGCCCGCCCAGCATTAAAAGAGACTATCGAGATTTGGGGCGATAACTGTTAGTTGACAGCCACAAACATAAACTGGCCGGTGATATCGTTGAAATAGATGTCGTAGGTTCCAGCCGGAATGTTGAGGTTGTCGCCACCTGCCGCAGCGCAGTAGATCATGTCGGCGAGAGCGGCCGTCTGTCCACCCCAACTGGTGGTCCATTCGTGGTCGGCGCGGAACTTCATCTCAGTCGCTGCGGTGAACTTGTGGCGGAGATACCAGTTGTGGGGAGCCGTCTGAGTCATGTCGACGTCGGCTTTCCAGTCGTTGAATCCACCTATGATGCTCACGTGTGAGAACGCCTGTGGCTCCTGGTTGTCGAGCTTCTTCCATGAGTACTTCTTGCTTGACATGTCGATGGTGAGCGTGTAGTAGGCACCCTTCTCGGGGCACACGAAGGCGTTGGCGCCACTGTTCACGAGGTCGCCCTCGGCAGCCGTCTCGCCGTCGGTAACGCTACCCCATGCCAAGTTCCAATTGTTGATGTTGGCACGGTTCCATATCTTCAGGTTGGCGTCGCCTGTCCACTGCGTGGTGATGGAAGCCTTCGATCCGCCCTCGTTGTAGAAGGCGAGCTTCGAGGCAGCCTCAGCGTTCCATCCGTAGACCCCACCCACCATATAATAAGAGTCGGCGCGCACCACGCTGTAGGTGTAGTCGATCATGTTGAGCGTGATGACGTATGTGCCCGCGTCGACAATCTTTCCAGCCTGCGGGTTGTCGGTAACGAGCGTACCCGCGTCGCTGATGTCGCCATCCTTCGCGGTTCCCAGCACGCCCTGTGCCCAGAGGTTGTTGGCGTCGATGTTCTCCTGCGGAATGATCTTCCAGCACTGGTTGGTGCCCGTTGTGGTGAGGGTGAATGTGAATATAGGATCCTCATACACATCCTTGTCGGAGCGGCTGAACTTATAGTTGGGCAACGACGTTTCGTTGAGCGACCATGAGTTGAAGTCGCCCACGATGTAATAAGCCTTTGAGATAAACGGTGGCTTGGGCGACACGTTCACGCTGATCTCGCCAGCGTCGACGAAGAGCGCCTGACCGTTGGCCACCACATCGCTGTAGACGTGCGCCTTGAACGGGCGTGCCGACGGGCGCTTGCCGTAAGCCTTCACCACAGCCGTCTGCAAGGCCGTGCTGTCGATGGTTCCCTCGTTGGTGGCGTCGAGCTCCTGCGGAAGGGTGTAGGCGGCAGCCTCATCGGTCGGCGTGAGCACCACACGGGTGTGACCGAGCTGCGCGCCCTCAGGCAGCGTAGCCGTAGAGAGGCTGAACACCTTCACATCCGTGCCGGGGTTGGCCAGGTTCACATCGCCGGCGGCCGAAGCCGTAAATCCCGGTATGGTGATGGCGCTATCCTGGTCGTTGTGTTGCGGCGCCATCCAATCGTCGTAGTCGCCGCTGCAGCTCATGAAGGAAAGACCCACAAAAGCCGCCAAGCTATATAACAATGTTTTTTTCATGGTTGTTGATTTTTTAAGATTTCACTCCTTTCCAGATGGCCACGGGGGGTCGGGCGGCACCCCACTCCACCCGTAGCCTTAATGAAAAAGTTATTTCACCTCACCTGTGTTCTTGTCGAAGTTCACATAGAGTTTCTGTCCGGGAGCGCAGCTCACCGAGTATTCGGCGCCAGCGTTGGCAGCCCAGTTCTCGGAAATGTTGATGTCGCGGAAATAGAGGCTGCCATTGAGGAGCGTAAACTCCGTGCGCCACCACTCCACATTGGGGATGTGGATGTAGGCGCGCAGCTCGCCCGTAGCGGTGAAGGCCGGCGATACCCACTCGCCGTTCTGGTCGGCAGGAGCCTGCATGGCCGCAGCGGGGTTGGCCTCGTCCCATGTGCCGGCGGCGCCGCCCATGACGTAAGCCTCACCCGGATAGATATGGAGCTTGTAGTTGATGGCCTTCTTGTCGGCGGTCATCTCACCCTCGAAAAGCAGCGCATACCATCCGCCGTTGGCCAGCACGATGTTGTCGTCGTCGTTGTTCGACACGCCTGCACCAGCCTGGTCGTCGATGGTGATGCGTCCGTAACCACGCCAGTCGCCCTCGGCTGTTCCCCACTTGAAGGCACCGCCAGCCGGCACATACACCATGGTGTAATACTGACCCTGCGAGCCATAGACGGCGGGCACCTGCTTCCAGCTGCTCCATGCCTCCTGGATCGACGATCCGACGACATAGAGGCAACCCGGATACTCCACATCGGGAGCCTGATACTGGGCGCGCACCCGAGGCAGCGTGATGACGTTAGAGAACGTCTCGCCGAGGTTCTCCGTCATGGTGCCGTCGATGATGGCGCGCAAGCGAACGTAGACGGGCAGTGTGGCCGGCACGTCGGCGTCAGGGTTGGCAGCCTGGAAGAGGTCCACCACGGCATTGTTAAACTCCACGGCGTTGGCGTTCATCTTAGCCTTGGTGAACGAGGTGGAGAGCTCCTTGAAGGCCGCCTCACTGTTGGCCTGACCGAAGGTGGGGTCGAGCGACACCTGCACGAAGTAGCACACCAGGTAGGGCACACCCTCGCCATAGTTGGGCTGCGAGCAAGTGAGCTCCACGCCCTCCGACTTTGCCAGGTCGTAAATGTTTTCGGCATACGCCGGTGTGTTGAGCACGAAGCCCTCGGCCACGTGGCTCAGGTCCAGTGTCGGGTTGCTGTCGCGATCCTCGTCGCAAGCGGCGAAGAGGAACGGCAACACGAGCAACGGAAGCGTCATGAGTTTATGTAGATATTTCATGATCCAAAGTCTTTATGGTTATTCGGAAAAACTATTAATAGTTCGGATTCTGGTGGAGGTTGGGGTTGCCCGAGATCTCGTTGGCCGGAATCGGATAGATGTTGTAGTGGCTGTCGACACCCACACCGTTGGGCTGACCGCCCTTGAAGCTCCAGAGATACTGGCTGCTGGTGTAAAGCCCGAAGCGCACGAGGTCGCTGCGGCGGCGTCCTTCGAGGTAGAACTCGCGGCACCACTCATCGAGGATGTCGTTGAGCGAGAGCGACTTGGCCACGTTGGTGCGGTGGGCGCGCTGCTGCAGCACCTTGATGTCGGCAAGGGCAGCGTCCTTGTAGCCCAGGCGGTAGTTGGCCTCAGCGCGTGTGAGGTAGATCTCAGCCAGACGGAAGAGGGGCACGTCGGTGTCGCAGAAGTTCTGGTCGTGAACCTGTCCGCCATCGGTGCGCACGTTCGACCATTTCACGATCGACACACCGTCGAAGAAGTTCTTGATCGACTTGTCGGGCTCCAGTCGGCGCACACCACCGGCGTAGCCGGCGTAGAACAGCGCGCGGTCGTCGCCAGCCTTGCTGACGAGCTCGGCTGTGCTGCCGCCGAGCACCTGGTCCATGGCGATGATGTCGGCCTCACTGAGGCTGCCGGCGTCGAGCTGGTTGTCGGACAGATACTTTTTGTAAGCGTCGGTGCAAGCCTTGTTGTCGGCGTTGGGCAGGTCGAGGGTGGGGATAAACTTACCCACGAGGTTCTTGCGTGCGAAGACACACTGCCAGGGGTTGTTCTGGTAGAAATAGGGCATACCGCCGCAGCGTGTAGCATTGATGAGCATGGTCGTTGCGCCGTGGTTGCGCGTCTTCAGACCGTCCTGGCGGATGGGGAAGATAATCTCCTGCATGGCCTCGGGGTTCTCGTCGTTGTCGGCCATGAAGAGCTGCTGGTAACCGGTATAACCGTTCTTCTCGGCCCTACAGAGGTCGTAGGCGTGAGAATTCAGAATACTGTCGCAGTAGTCCTTGGCCTTCTTATAATCGTTGATCTGGCCGTCGGTGTAGACCATGGCGTTGAGCGCCAGGCGAGCGTGGAGGGCAAAGGCCGCACCGCGGTCGGCGCGTCCGAAGTTCTTGGCGTTGCAGTAGGCACCCACCTCCTTCATCAGCGGCTCGATGGCCGTGAGCTCCTCATCGATCCACTTGTAGAGGTCGACGCCGCTCTTCTCGGTAGGCAGGTCGCCGTTAAACTCCACCTTGAACGGAGCCTTGTGGAAGAGGTCGAGGAAATGGTAGTAGTTGAGGCAGCGCAGGAAGCGCACCTCAGCCACCTCGTCGTCGGGGAGCTTGCCCGTCTGCTCGCTGATAAACTGGTTGTGGAGCGTAATGTCGTAGGCCAGGCGCTGGTAGCACCAGTTGACGCGTTGTGAGGCCGAGGTCCATGCCATGTTGGTGATAGGCATAATGTCCGGGTTGTCCTGCCAGGCCCAGAGCACCTCGTCGGAGTTGAGCTCATTGAGGTTGAACACGGTGCGGTAGAATCCGCTCTCACCCTCGTCGCCGCTCATATCACCGTTTCCGTCAGGACCTTTCTGACCGGTGAGTCCGAGTGTGCCATACTGCTTGGCCAGCAGTTCTTCCACCTTATACGACGGCGACGTCTGCGGGTCGATGGGCGAAATGTTCAGATCGTCAGCGCACGACACGGCAGCCATGCTGATGAGGGCCAGCGCTGCGCTTTTCAATATGATGTGTTTCATGATTGTAAATGCTTAGTTAGATGGTTTTTATCCGTTGATGGTTTGCACGGTTAGAAATCGAAGTGCACACCGAGCTGGAAGCTCACTGGGCGCGGGTACGGATCCCTGTCGACGCCATTGGCCACCTCGGGGTCGAGACCCTTATACTTGGTGATGATGAATGGGTTCTGCACGGTGAAGTAGACGCGTCCGGCGAAATACTCGTGCGTTCCACACTTCATGAGCGCTGGGAAGGTGTAGCCGAGGGTGATGTTGGAGCACTTGAGGAACGATGCGTTGCGGATGAAGTAGTCGCTGACGCTGTTCATGGCGGTGGTCAGTCCGGTGAATCCGAGAGCCACAGCCTCAGGAGTGCTGTTCTCGAAGGCGCCGTGGCTGTAGAGTCCTGAGTCGCACACCTTAGCCTTATTGGCGAGGTTGTAATAGTACACATAGTTGCCGAGCGAAGCGCGGAGCGAGAAGCTCAGGTCCCAGTTCTTGTAGAGGAACTTCGATGTGAGACCCATGATCACGTCGGGTGCCGGGCTCTTGTAGTAGTAGCGGTCGCCATCGTCGATCACGCCATTGTGGTCGCGGTCAACATAGAGACCCTCGATGGGCTTGCCGTTGTCGTCGTAGACCTGCTGGTAAACGAAGAACGAGTTGATGGGCTCACCCACCTTGTTGCGCTGCAATCGGTTTGAGGTGCCGCGTGCGGCCTCGGTGGAGGTGACCCACACCCAGTCTTGCGCGCCAGCCTTGAGCTCGGTGATCTTGTTCTTGTTCCATCCCACATTGTAGGTCACGGCCCATGTGAAGTCCTTGGTGACGATGGGCTTGGCGTCGATGGAGAACTCCAGGCCGTAGTTGCGGAGCGAACCGATGTTCTGCAGCAGCTGGTCGCCGAAGGTGGTTCCTGCCGTTGCCGACACGTTGGCCAGCAGGTCGCGTGTGTTGCGGATGTATCCGTCGATGCTGAAGCCAACGCGGTTGTTGAGCGCGCTGAAGTCGACACCCACGTTCCATGTCTCGGTCTTCTCCCATGTGAGCTTGCCGTTATACTTGTTGGGTCGCATGGTGTAATAATAGGTGTCGCCGAAGGCATACTGCGAGAACTGGTCGCCGCGCACATAGACGGGAGCGTAGTAGAAGTCGTCGATGCCGTTCTGCTGACCGGTCTTACCCCAGTCGAAGCGGAGCTTCAGGTTGTTGAGCCAATGAATGTTGGCCATGAAGGGCTCCTCGCTCATTCTCCATGCCAAGGCAGCTGATGGGAAGTAGCCCCACTTGTGGCCTTTGGCGAAGCGCGATGATCCGTCGGCGCGGAAGGTGGCGGTGAGCAGGTAGCGGTCGAGCAGGTTGTAGTTGAATCGGCCGAAGTACGACACAAGCGAGTTGTGTGTGGCCCATTCGGTCTCGCTTCTGAGCTTCTCGTTGTAAGCATCCCCGGTCAGCGGGTTGGTACCCTTTCCGTAGGTGCCTGTTCCCGTGCGGTGGTAGTGCGACTGCTCTGCGCCTGCCATGATGTCCACATGGTGGTCGCCAAACTGGTGCATGTATTGTGCGTAGGCGTTGCCCACGATGTTATACTTGTAATAATCCATAAACTCCTGGCGGCCATAGTAGTTGTCGCTGTAAGAGGTGCGCGCCACATCGGTGGTCTGGCTGGTGGCAGTGTACTGCGCGCCGAGGCTGGCGTGGATATGGAGGTCTTCGAAACCGTGGATCTTATAGTCGACCTCGGCGTTGCCGCTGATATCGTTGGCGTTGGCCACGCAATGCTTGTTGTTGAGCATGGCCACAGGGTTCTGCGGTGTTTGCGAGTAAGAGGTCTTGGTCCAGTTGGGGTCGTTGAACGAAGCGCCCTGGAGGGTCTGGTAATAGCCACCCACCACGCTGTAGTCGGGATCGTCGGTGCGCACGGGACGTGTGGGATCCATGGCCAGGGCGGCTCCGATGGCTCCTGGGTCGGCGTAGCGGTCCTTCTCATACATATACTTGGCCGTAAAGTTGAAGTTGAGGTGCTTGTCGAGGAACGAGGGCGCCACGTTCACGCTGCTGTTGAAACGGTGCATCCAGCTGGTGCGGAGAATACCGTTGGCGGCGTTGTAGCCTGCGCTCACACGGTAGGGCATGTTCTTCAGGCCGCCCTGCATGCTCACGCTGTGGCTGGTCGACACGGCGGTGCGGAGAATCTCGTCCTGCCAGTCGGTGTCGGCGTCGCCAAGGAGGTTGGTGTCGATGCCCTTCGATTCGGCGAGTTTCTTAAGCTCTGACGCGTTGAGCGTATCGTATTTCTTGCGCACGGTCGACACCGTTACATCGCCGTTGTAGGAGAAGGTGGGGCGCTGTCCGCTGCTTCCCTTCTTGGTGGTGATGATCACCACACCGTTGCTGGCGCGCGATCCGTAGATGGCTGTTGCCGAGGCGCTCTTGAGCACGGTGAAGGTCTCAATGTCCGACGGGTTGATGTTGGCGAGGATGTTGCTCATGCCCGTTGCGGTGTTGTTGTCGATGACGAGTCCGTCGATGACATACAACGGGTCGTTACTGGCCGAGAGCGAGGCACCACCACGGATGCGGATCTGCGCTCCTGCGCCTGGCGATCCACCGTCGGTCTGCACATCCACACCGGCCACCTTACCTACGAGAAGGTCGGAGGCGTTGTTGGTTACGCCCTTCGTGAGCTCATCGGGCTTCATGACGGTCACCGATCCTGTGAGGTCGGCCTTCTTGGCCTTACCGTAACCGATGACCACCATGTCTTTCAACTGGGTGGCTCCGGCTTCCTTCATCACCACGTCGACGTTTTGCCCGGCCGTGACGGTGGCGGGCTCATAGCCAATAAATGAGATGGTGATGGTCGATTTGGGGTTGGCAGAAATGGTAAAGTTACCATTGGCGTCGGTGATGGCTCCGCCCTCAACGCCTGCCACACGCACGGTGGCACCGATAATGGGTTCTCCCGTGGCATCCTTCACATGTCCTTTCACGACAACCTGTTGCGCGAAAGCACTTGCCGAAAGGAACAAGCCGCCTGTAAGGGCTGCTATCCTCAAGGTGTTAGAGAATTTAACATGCTTCATGGTTCATATTGTTTAGGTTGATTAATAATTATCTCGTCTGTTTGCCTATTGCTTGGAGTCTGCAAAAGAGGCCAGTTGTCCCACGCCTGCGTCCATAATAATATATAGGGTAGGGTTGGCGGCTAGTCTCCTTGTTTCTCCAGGGCGAAAGGTAGATGTCGTTAGATTACAGTGCAAATTTACGACGCTTTGCCATAGGTTGATACTCCTTTTTTCATAAATCCGCCAAAATTCGTGTGCAAACGTTTGCATAATGCAAAAAGTTAAAATGGCAAAAAAGAGCATCAAGTTACTCATTATTGGCGTAAATTTGCAGCCGTAAGACCAGATATATGGATAAGAAGCAAGCTACTACGATGAAGGACATAGCCGAGCATTTCGGCGTGTCGGTCTCCACTGTCTCTCGCGCACTGAGCGGATGCAAAAAGGTGCGGCAGGAGAAGCGCGACGCCATCTGCGCCTACGCCAAGGAGCTCAACTTCTCGCCCAACGACCTGGCCCAATCGCTCAGAAACAATCGGCGACACGCCCTGAAGGTCATCGGCGTGATCGTGCCCGAGATAACCCATTACTACTTTGCGTCGGTGCTCACGGGCATCGAGGAGACGGCCTCCGAGCGTGGCTACCAAATAGTGATCACCATGAGCGGCGAGCACTATGAGCGCGAGCGACAAATCTGCCAGATGTTCGACACGGAGCCCGTGTGCGGCGTCATCATGTCGCAGGCCAAGGAAACCACACAGTACGACCATTTCCAGATGCTGCTCGACAAGGGCCTGCCACTGGTGTTCTTCGACCGCATCTGCACGGGCATCAACGCCAGCCTTGTGGTGGTCGACGACTACATGGGGGCGTTCAAGGCCGTGACGCACCTCATCGAAACGGGCTGCCGCCGCATAGCCTTCTATGGCATGGCGGGCAAGGCCGAGGTGGGCAAGAACCGCTACAACGGCTACCGCGACGCCCTGCTCAAGGCGGGTCTGAAGCCCGACGACTCGTTGGCCATCGTGTGCGACAACCGCAGCGACGCCGAGCGCCTCACACCCAACATCCTCAGGCGCGACGACCGACCCGACGCGTTCTTCTGCGTGAACGACGACACGGCCATCGGTGTGATGTACACGGCCAAGCGCATGGGATTCAACATTCCCGACGACGTGGCGGTGTGTGGATTCACCAACGGCAGCCGCGCCGTGGCATGCGACCCGCAGCTCACCACCGTGGAGCAGCGTGGCGTGGAGGTGGGGCGCGAGGCCGCCAACATCCTCATCGACAAGGTGGAGGGCCTGACCGACCCCGACAAGGTGGTGAAACGGGTGGTGAAAACCCGACTCGTGGTCAGAGGAAGCTCGAAATGACAATGTGGAATGTGAAGTGTGACAACCACACTGCACATCCGCAACAACATACGTACGAAAGTACGGAAATACATACGTTCGTAGGAACTTGCGTAAGCAAATACGTTCGTAGGAACACCCCAGCCGCCGCAATGCGCGTTCGCCAACCACGATGGCGCATGGGCAAAACTTAGACCTAACAACAACCTAAACAATATCATGAAACAAAAAGAAGATTTAAGCTTTTGGAAGCTTTGGAACCTGAGCTTCGGCTTCTTCGGTGTGCAGATTGCCTACGCCCTACAGAGCGCCAACATATCGAGGATATTCGCCACACTGGGAGCCGACCCCCACTCTCTCAGCTATTTCTGGATTTTGCCGCCGCTCATGGGCATCATCGTGCAACCCATCGTGGGAACGCTGAGCGACCGCACCTGGTGCCGATTCGGACGGCGAATACCCTACCTCTTCATCGGATCGGCTGTGGCCGTGGCGGTGATGTGCCTGCTGCCCAACGCGGGATCGCTTGGCATGGCCGTGAGCACCGCCATGGTGTTCGGACTGGTGTCGCTGATGTTTCTCGACACGAGCATCAACATGGCCATGCAGCCCTTTAAGATGCTCGTGGGCGACATGGTGAACGAGCGGCAGAAGTCGTTTGCCTATTCCATACAGAGCTTCCTCTGCAACTCGGGCTCGCTGGCCGGCTACGTGTTCCCCTTCCTGTTTACCGCCTGCGGCATCGCCAACGAGGCGCCGAAGGGTGTGGTGCCCGACTCGGTGATCTTTTCGTTCTACATCGGAGCCATCATCCTCATCCTGTGTGTGCTCTACACCACGCTTACCGTGAAGGAATGGAACCCGAAGGAATATGCCGAATACAATGAGCGCAAGCCGGAGGCCGACGAGAAGAAGGCCGGGTGGATTACGCTGCTGCGCAACGCGCCGTCGACGTTCTGGAAGGTCGGACTGGTGCAGTTCTTCTGCTGGGCGGCGTTCATGTATATGTGGACTTACACCAACGGCACCATCGCCGACACCGTGTGGCACACCTCCGACGTGGCCTCGAAGGCTTACCAGGAGGCAGGCAACTGGGTGGGCGTGCTCTTCTTCTGGCAGGCGCTGGGAAGCGTGGTGTGGGCCGTGGTGCTGCCGCGCATCAAGAACGAGCGATGGGCCTACGCCATCAGTCTGCTCATCGGCGCCGTGGGATTCGCCATGGTGCCCTTCATCCACAACGAGAACCTGCTGGTGCTGCCCTATGTGCTCATAGGATGTGCGTGGGCCGCCATGCTCGCCATGCCGTTCGCCTTTGTGACCAACGCGCTGGAGGGCTACGGCCACAAGGGCGCATACCTCGGACTGTTCAACGGCACCATCTGCCTGCCGCAAATCGTGGCGGCCGCCTGTGGTGGCACACTGCTCGCCATGGTGGGATCGCACCAATACAACATGATGCTCGTGGCGGCAGCGCTGCTCGCACTCGGCGCCCTCAGCGTGTCGCTCATCAATAAGAACAACCCCCAAAACCTTACAATACAACAATGAACATTCTTTTCAACCTGCAATATGCCACGGTGTTTGGAGAAACGCTCCAACTGAACGTGGTGGACCGTAACGGCGCCAAGGCGCAAACCTACGGCATGAACATGACCGCCGACAAAACGTGGACTTGCCAGATGGCGGTCGACACGTCGGTGACCCACATCGACTATTACTTCAGCGTGGACCGCGGAGGCCAGGAGGAGCGGCACGAGTGGACCACCATCACCCACCGACTGGAGCTCAACGGCAAGAAGACCGACACCTACCTCGTGAGCAACCGATGGCAAGACATTCCAGGCGACTCGTACCTCTACAGCTCGGCCTTCACCGACTGTGTGAACCGTCGAAACCACAGCCGAATGAAGGCGTCAGCCTACGCCAAGACGCTGCGCCTCGTGGTGCGCGCACCGCAACTGAGAGGCGGATGCCAACTGGCTGTGGTGGGCGAGGACAAGGCCCTGGGCCAATGGATTGCCGACAAGGCCGTGAGGATGGTGGAGCACAACCACAACGAATGGGTGGCCGACCTCAACCTCAGGGACTTTGCCAACGCCGGCACCACGGAGTTTAAGTTTGTGGCTTGGACCGACAAGGGCGAGCTGCTCTGGGAAACGGGAGCCAACCGCCGCCTCGAACTGCCCATGGCCGACAACGGACAGATGGTGGTGAGGGAACTCGACCAGGCGTTCTTCGAGATCTATAATGAGCGACTGGCCGGCACGCTCATACCCGTGTTCTCACTGCGCACACGGGGCAGCTTTGGCGTGGGCGACTTCGGCGACCTGAAGCGCATGGTCGACTGGGTGGCCGAAACCGAGCAGCGGGTGCTGCAGGTGCTGCCCATCAACGACACCACGTCGACACACACCTGGACCGACTCGTATCCCTACTCGGCCATCAGCATCTTCGCCCTTCATCCACAGTTTGTGGACCTCAGGCAGTTGCCGCCCATCGCCGACAAGAAGAAGGCGGCCGAGATGGAGGCGCTCAGAAAGAAGCTCAACGCCCTGAGCCAGATCGACTATGAGCAGGTGAACAACGCCAAGACCGAATACCTGCGCATCATCTTCAAGCAGGAGGGCGAGGCCGTGATGAAGACCACCCTCTTCCGCAAGTTTATGGCCGAAAATGAGCATTGGCTGGTGCCCTACGCACAATACTGCCATCTCCGCGACACGCTGGGGACGGTAGATTTCAGCCAGTGGAAGGGCCATGAGCAATGGCACGAGGCCGACCGCGGCGCGCTGAGAAACCCACGCACCGAGGAATACCGCGAGGTGGCGTTCTACTACTATGTGCAGTATGTGCTCCACAAGCAGATGCAGGAGGCACACGAGTATGCCAAGGCGAGGGGCGTGGTGCTCAAGGGCGACATTCCCATCGGCGTGAACCGCTGCGGATGCGACGTGTGGCACGAGCCGCAATACTTCAACCTCAACGCGCAGGCCGGTGCGCCGCCCGACGCCTTCTCCGTCAATGGACAAAACTGGGGATTTCCCACCTACAACTGGCAGCGCATGATCGACGACGGATGCCAGTGGTGGATACGCCGCTTCCAGAACATGGCGAAGTATTTCGACGCCTACCGCATCGACCACGTGCTGGGATTCTTCCGCATCTGGGCCATTCCCATCACCTGCGTCCACGGCCTGCTCGGACAGTTTGCGCCGGCACTCGCCATGTCGCGCGAGGAGATCGAGGGCTACGGACTGCACTTCCAGGAGCAACTGTTCACCACGCCGTTCATTGCCCGATGGGTGGTCGACCGCGTGTTCCGAGAGCATGCACAGGAGGTGATCGACACCTACCTCGACCATCAGCACGACGACATCTACGCCCTCAAGCCGCAATACGACACGGAGCGCAAGATAGAGGCGGCCTTCAAGGACAAGAACAGCGATGTGGACATCTGGATACGCGATGGACTCTACGCCTTGGCGAGCGACGTGCTCTTCGTGCGCGACTACAACGACCCCAACAAGTTCCACCCGCGCATCACGGCGCAGCTCAACTTCATGTATGAGGCGCTCTACGACAGCGACAAGGAGAAGTTCAACCGCATCTACAACGATTACTACTATCGCCGCAACAACAACTTCTGGTACAACGAGGCCATGAAGAAACTGCCGGTGCTGGTGCAGGCCACACGCATGCTGGTGTGTGCCGAGGACCTGGGAATGGTGCCCGACTGTGTGGCGTGGGTGATGAACGAGCTGCGCATACTCAGCCTCGAACTGCAACAGATGCCGAAGGACCCGAAGCTCACGTTTGGCGACCTTGCGCGCAATCCCTACCGCAGCGTGTGTACGTTCTCGACCCACGACATGCCGACCCTGCGACAGTGGTGGGACGAGGACTACAACCGCACGCAGGACTATTACGCCTCGAAGCTCTACCGCGGCGGAGCGGCACCCCACCCGCTGCCGGGGTGGCTGGCCAAGGAGATCGTGGCCGACCAACTGTCGTGCCCATCGATGCTCTGCGTGCTCTTGCTGCAAGACTGGATGGCCATCGACGAGCAGCTGCGCCTGCCCGACGCAGGCGCCGAGCGCATCAACATTCCCGCCAACCCACACCACTACTGGCGCTACCGCATGCACATCAACATCGAGGACCTGCTGGCCAACACACCTTACAACAACACAATCAAGGACCTCATCACGGAGGCCGGACGACACCTGAACAACAAATAAAACCATCATCATGACGCGCAAAGACATCCTACTTCTCGCCATGGCGCTGCTGCCCATGGGCGCCGCGGCGCAAACCGTCACATCGCCCAACGGCAACGTGGTAGTGACCTTCTCGCTCTCGCCCAAGGGGCAACCCACCTACGAGATGCAATACAAGGGGAAGGCGGTGTGCAAACCATCGCACCTCGGACTGGAGCTCGCCAAGGACAAGCACGCCTCGAAGGGCATGGACGAGACCGACCTCATGGACGGATTTGAGGAGACCAACCACCGCACATCGACCTTCGACGAGACGTGGAAGCCGGTGTGGGGCGAAACGGCCACCATCAGAAACCACTACAACGAGATGGCCGTGGACCTGCGTCAGCCGGCCACCAAGCGAAACATCACCATACGCTTCCGTGTGTACGACTATGGCATGGGACTGCGCTACGAGTTTCCGCAACAGCAGGAGCTCAACTACTTCGTCATCAAGGAGGAGCACACGCAGTTTGCCATGGCTGGCGACCACACGGCCTACTGGATTCCGGGCGACTACGACACGCAGGAGTATGAATACCAGATCACGCCGCTCACCGGCATCAGGGCCGTCATAGCCAAGAACCGCGAGGCGTATAAGGGCAACTCGTCGACGACGGTGTTCTCCGACACGGGCGTGCAAACGTCGCTCCAGATGAAAACCAGCGACGGCCTTTACATCAACATCCATGAGGCGGCATGCATAGACTATCCCACCATGCACCTCAACCTCGACGAGAAGAACCTCGTGCTCGAGTCGTGGCTCACGCCCGACGCCGTGGGACGGAAGGGATTCATACAGACGCCGTTCAACACGCCCTGGAGAACGGTGCTCGTGAGCGACGACGCACGCGACATGCTGGCCTGCAAACTGACGCTCAACCTCAATGAGCCGTGCAAGATCGAGGACACGTCGTGGATACACCCCACCAAGTACTGCGGGGTGTGGTGGAACATGATCGTTGGAACGAAGACCTGGAGCTACACCAATGATTACCCGTCGGTAAGGCTCGGCGTGACCGACTACTCAAAATGCAAGCCCAACGGCACACACGGCGCCACCACGGCGGAGGTGAAACGCTACATCGACTTCGCGGCGAAGAACGGCCTGCAAGAGGTGCTCGTGGAAGGATGGAACGTGGGATGGGAAGACTGGTTCGGGCACCAGAAGCTCGACGTGTTCGACTTTGTGACGCCCTACCCCGACTTCGACATCAAGGCGCTCAACGACTATGCCCACGCCAAGGGGGTGAAGCTCATGATGCACCACGAGACATCGAGCTCGGCGCTCAACTATGAGCGACACATGGAGGAGGCGTTCAACCTCATGAACCGCTACGGCTACGACGCCGTGAAGACGGGCTACGTGGGCGACATCATCCCACGCGGCGAGTACCACTACTCGCAACTGATGAACAACCACTACCAACGGGTCGTGGAAACGGCTGCCAAGCACCACATCATGGTCAACGCACATGAGGCCACACGACCCACGGGCATCTGCCGCACATGGCCCAACCTCGTGGGCAACGAGAGCGCCCGAGGCACGGAGTACGAGGCGTTTGGGGGCAGCGTGCCCTACCACACGGTGATGCTTCCGTTCACCCGCCTGCAGGGCGGCCCGATGGACTACACGCCGGGCATCTTCGAGACGCGACTCGCCGACTGGAGCAACAACAAGAGCTTTGTGCACTCCACGCTCTGCGGACAACTGGCGCTCTACCTCGTGATGTACTCGCCGCTGCAGATGGCAGCCGACCTGCCTGAGCACTACGAGAAATACGACGACGCCTTCCAGTTTATTCGCGACGTGGCGTGCGACTGGGACGACTCGCGCTACCTGGAGGCCGAGCCTGCCAAATACATCACCGTGGCGCGCAAGGCCAAGGGCACCGACAACTGGTTTGTGGGCGGAAAGACAGGCGAGGACGCCCATACGGCCGTGGTGCGACTCGACTTCCTCGACAAGGGGCGACGCTACGACTGCGCCATCTACCAAGACGCCAAGGAGGCCGACTACGAGAAGAACCCGAAGGCTTACCACATTCTGCACAAGACCGTGAAGAAGGGCGATGTGCTGAAAATCAAGGAGGCGCGCGGCGGCGGTTTCGCCGTGTCGCTGATGGCCAAGTAACACCCACACGCTACCCATAACATGAAAGTAAGATACTTATTGACCGTAATCTTTGCCGCCATGATGACATGGAACGCCAACGCCCAAGGGCGATTTAACGAGATGGAATATGGCAAGACGCAAACCGTGTTCCACCTCAACGCACCCTCCATGCCGAAGGTGCGCATCTACAAGGACGCGCAGGGAGGCAAACCCATCAAGACGGTGAAGATGCGGGCCTTGGGAAACAACCGCTGGGAGGCCATCCTCAAGGGCGACCTGGCTGGACGGTTCTACACCTTCGACATGGGCCTTGGCGAATGTCCGGGAACGTTCGCCAAGGCCGTGGGCGTGAACGGCAACCGAGGCGCCATACTCAACATGGCCGACACCGACCCCGAGGGATGGAGCCACGACCGACGACCCGCGCTGGCCTCGCCCGCCGACCTCGTGATCTACGAACTGCACATGCGCGACTTCTCCATCAGCGCCACGTCGGGGTTGCAGCACCAGGGAAAGTACTTGGCACTCACAGAGCCCCGCGCCATCGACTACCTGAAGCGGTTGGGCGTGAACGCCATCCATTTCCAACCGTTGTTCGACTATGCCTCGGTCGACGAGATGCAGCTGCAACGGCCGCAGTTCAACTGGGGCTACGACCCGAAGAACTACAATGTGCCGGAGGGTAGCTACGCCACCGACCCCTACAAGCCGGCGGTGCGCATACGCGAGATGAAGGCCATGGTGCAGGCGCTCCACAAGGCAGGCATACGCGTCATCTTCGACGCCGTGTACAACCACACGTTCGACATCGACGGAAGCAATTTCCAACGCACCTATCCCGACTATTACTACCGCAAGACGGCCGACGGACGCTACTCCGATGGGTCGGGCTGCGGCAACGAGACGGCCTCGGAGCGTCCGCTGATGCGCGAGTTTATGATAGAGAGCGTGAAATACTGGATCAACGAGTTCCACATCGATGGCTTCCGCTTCGACCTCATGGGCGTGCACGACATCGAGACGATGAACGCCATACGAGCCGCCGTCGACGAGATCGATCCTTCGATCTATATCTACGGCGAGGGATGGAGCGCCGGAGCGTGCGCCTACCCGCAAGACCAGTTGGCCGTGAAGGCGGCGGCCTACAAGCTCCACGGCATAGGGGCGTTCAGCGACGACATGCGCGACGCCCTGCGCGGACCGTTCAGCGACGACACCAAGGGGGCGTTCCTCGTCGGCTTAGGGGGCGAGGAAGAGAGCCTGAAGTTTGGCATCGTGGGCGGCATAGCCCATCCGCAGGTCGACATGGCGCGGGTGAACTACGACCACAAGCCGTGGGCCAAGGAGCCGACGCAACAGATAAGCTACGTGAGCTGTCACGACGACATGTGCCTGGTGGACCGCCTGAAGGCGACCATGCCGGGATGGAACGACGCCACGCGAAGCTACGCCGACCGCGAGGCGGAGCTCATACGCCTCGACCTGCTGGCACAGACGGCGGTGTTCACGTCGCAGGGTGTGCCGTTCATCTTGGCGGGCGAGGAGATGCTGCGCAACAAGAAGGGGGTGCACAACAGCTATGCGTCGCCCGACAGCATCAACGCGATCAACTGGGACAACCTGAGGCGTTACCCCGAGGTGTTTGAGTATTACCGCGGATTGATCGGCCTGCGCAAGCACCATCCGGCCTTCCGCCTGGCCAAGGCCGACGCCGTGAGGGAGCACCTGGAGTTTATGGCCTCCGACCACTGTCTGGTGGCCTTCCGCCTGAAGAACCTGGAGGGCATCGACAGCTGGAACGACATCATCGTAGCGCTCAACGCGAACAAGGAGCCGAGATCGATCGTCCTTCCAGAAGGCCACTACTACGTGGCGTGCTGCAACGGTGTGGTCAACGAGGAGGGCATCGGCATGCCCGTCAAGGGCCAGGCTACGGTCGACGCCCAATCGGCACTGATACTCTACCGGAAGTAAAGCTGAAACAACAATGATTAAGATTATGAAGAAAAAACTGATATCACTAATGATGCTTATGAGTGCAATGAGCATGAACGCAGCGGTGGGGGTCGACCGCATTGAACCCACCAACTGGTATGTAGGCATGAAAGACGCCTCGCTGCAACTGATGGTGCACGGCAAGGATGTGCGCAGCGCCGACGTGGAAGTGAGCTACCCGGGGGTGCGCATCGATTCTATCGCACGCCTCGACTCGCCCAACTATCTCCTCGTCTACCTCAACCTCAAAGGGGCCAAGGCGGGCGAGATGACGCTGTGCTTCAAGCAGGGCAAGCAGACCAAGAAGGTGAAATACCTGCTGAAAGACCGCGACATGGCGGGCGACAAGCGCATGGGATTCTCCAACGCCGATGTGCTCTACATGCTCATGCCCGACCGATTTGCCAATGGCAACCCACACAACGACGCCTTCAAGACCATGCGCGACAAGACGTGCGACCGCACGGCGCCAAGCCTGCGACACGGAGGCGACATGGAGGGCATTCGCCAGCATCTCGACTACTTCAAGGACCTCGGCGTGACGGCGCTGTGGTTCACGCCGTTGCTCGAAAACGACGGCCCCAACGATGGGGCACATTCTACCTACCACGGCTACGCCACCACCAACTACTACCGGGTGGACCCGCGATTCGGCACCAACGAAGAGTATAAGCGGCTCGTCGACGAGGCGCACAGCAAGGGTCTGAAGGTGGTCATGGACATGATCTTCAACCATTGTGGCATAGACCATCCGTGGGTGGCCGACATGCCATCGAAAGACTGGTTTAACACGCCAGAATGGCTCGCACCGGAAAACCAGACGGCGGCGCATCAGAAGAAACTGGGCACTATCGACGGCGCCGCCAAGGTGAACGACAAGTACTTGCAAACGAGCTACAAGCTCACGCCGGTGCTCGACCCCTACGCCAGCCAGGTGGACCTCAAGGAAACGGTCGACGGGTGGTTCGTGCCTACCATGCCCGACCTCAACCAGCGCAACCCGCACGTCATGAGGTATCTCATACAAAACAGTGAGTGGTGGATAGAGACCGTGGGCATCGACGGCATCCGCATGGACACATACCCCTACGCCGACCGCGACGGCATGGCGCTATGGATGAAGACGCTCAACAACGAATATCCCAACTTCAACACCGTGGGAGAGACGTGGGTGACGGAGCCGGCCTACACCGCCGCATGGCAGAAAGACAGCAAACTGTCGGAGAAGAACAGTTACCTCAAGACGGTGATGGATTTTGCCTTCTTCGACCGCATCAACCAGGCCAAGAACGAGGAGACCGACGGATGGTGGCAGGGATTCAACCGTATCTACAACGCGCTCTGCTACGACTATCTCTACCGCGACCCGCATCATGTGATGGCGTTCATCGAGAACCACGACACCGACCGGTTCCTCGGCAACGGCCGCGACTCGCTGGCGCTGAAGCAGGCGTTGGCCTTGCTGCTCACCATCGACCGCATACCGCAGCTCTATTATGGCACGGAGGTGCTCATGAACGGCACGAAAGAGGTGACCGACGGCAATGTGAGGCGCGACTTCCCTGGTGGATTCCCCGGCGACGAGCACAACGCCTTCACTCAGCAGGGACGCACGAAGGAGGAGAACCAGATGTTCAACTGGATCAGTCGTCTGCTCCACTGGCGACAGGGCAACGAGCTCATCACCAAGGGCAAGCAAACGCAGTTTATTCCGCAGGACGGGGTGTATGTCGTGGCGCGCACACTGCCGGGAAGGGCTGTGCTCACCATCGTGAACGGCACGTCGCACCAACGCAAGATGCACACACAGCGCTACCAGGAGGTGCTCCAAGGGGCCAAGCAGGCCAACAACATCCTCACACGACGCACCATCGACCTCACAAAGGACATCACACTGGCGCCAAGGGCCACCATGGTGCTCGAGATCAACGCACAGCAATAAAATAACATGAAACCGTCTATGAACAAGAAATTATCATCATTGGTGGCAGCACTGGCCCTACCCGCAGCACTCATGGCGCAGGGATGGCCAGCCAACCACCAGGGCGTAATGCTGCAAGGATTCTACTGGAACAGCTTCGACGCCTCACACTGGAAAAACCTGGAGAGCCAAGCGGATGAACTCGCACAGTATTTCAACCTCGTGTGGATTCCGCAGAGTGGCAACTGCGGAGGCGAATCGATGGGATACGACGACCTCTACTGGTTCAACAACTACCAGAGTGCCTTCGGATCGGAACAGGAGCTGCGGTCGATGATCGGCACGCTCAAGCAAAAGGGAATAGGGACCATCGCCGACGTGGTGATCAACCACAGAAAGACGCTCACCAACTGGGTAGACTTCCCAAAGGAGACGTACCAAGGAAAAACCTACCAACTCTTGTCGACCGACATCTGCAAGGACGACTGCGGCGGACAGACGGCCTCATGGGCAGCCGCCAACGGATATGCGCTCAGCAACAACAACGACACGGGCGAGGGGGTGACGTTTGCACGCGACCTCGACCATAACAGCGCTAACGTGCAGAAGAACGTGAAGGCGTATCTCCACTTCCTCCTCAACGACATGGGGTATGCGGGCGTGCGCTACGACATGGTGAAGGGCTACGCGGCCAAGTTTACGGCACTCTACAACGCCGACGCCAAACCAACGTTCTCGGTGGGCGAGTATTTCGATGGTAACAAACAACTGCTCACCAACTGGATCAATGGCACGAAGGTGAACGGGGTGATACAGAGCGCGGCGTTCGACTTCAACACTCGATATGCCGTGCGCGACGCCACAAACTATAGCAACTGGACCAAGCTCGACCACGACGGACTGGCCACCGATCCCACCTACGCGCGGTACGCCGTGACCTTCGTGGAGAACCACGACACCGAACGGCGGTCAGCCTCGGAGCAGCAAGACCCTATCAAGCGCGACACGCTGGCGGCTAACGCCTACATCCTCGCCATGCCGGGTACGCCCTGTGTGTTTCTCAAGCATTGGATCGACTGCAAGGCCGACATCAAGAACATGATTCTGCTGCGTAACCTCACGGGCATCAACAACCAGAGCGCATGGAAACGCAACGGCAGTAGCGTGGCACGATACATATTCACCACTACGGGAACGAAGGGACGACTGCATGTGGCTGTGGGATCGTCGGCCAACACCTACTCGCCCGACGCCAACACATGGGCGCTCGCAGCCGAAGGGCACCACTACCGTTACTTCCTGGAGCGCACCATGCAAACGGCATGGACTTCGCTGCCTTCGGGCCATTATGATGAGGGGGCGACGGTGACGCTCAGGGCCATCGCCACAGACAAAAACGCACAACTGGTTTACACGCTCGACGGAACAGACCCCACCAGCCAAAGCACACGCGCAAACAACGGCGCCACGCTGCGCCTGCCGGAGGGAAACACCACGCTGAAGGTGGCGCTGCTCACGGGCGGGAAGGTGCTGGGCACCGTCACCAGGACTTATCAGGTGCAAGCGTTCAAGCCTTACAACATCAGCGTTAACGTCAACACCGACGCCGTGGGATGGACGTCGATGTATGTGTGGTCGTGGGGTGGCGACGGATCGCACAACCCCACAGCAAAGAGCTGGCCAGGCGACCGTGTAACGACCACCACCAAACTCGACGGCAAGACGTGGTACACGCTCCACTACGCAATCAATGCGAAGGACGATTATGTGAACTTCGTGTTCAACAGCAGCAACGGATCGGTGCAGACAGCGAATGTGCAGAATGTGAAACGCACATCCTATCTCGTTGTTACGGCAAGCAAGGATGCCAGCGGACATTACCTCGTGAAGGATGTGAGCGACAAGTACGCCACGGCCATCGCACCCATCACAACGGCCAAAGCCCATCGACCCACCACGGTGACAAGCATCGACGGTCGCACGCTACGACGCTTCAGCACCTACGTAGACGCTGCGGAGGCCACAACCGGACTTCCCGCCGGCCTCTACATCGTAAACGGCGCCAAGGTGGCAAAGCCATAAGCCTCTCGCACAGGTGGTGAACGCTCCGCCTATGAGGCAAGAAAAAACACATGAGAGGTTATAAAAAAGAAAGCTCCCCAAGCCGGCCCTGTGGCTGACTTGGGGAGCACTGTTTGAAGAGGGTTAGAGACAACTGTTCAGGCCGAGGGTGGTGGCCACGGCGGTGAGGATGCTCAGCGCCAGTTGCACAATATTCTTCCAGGTTTGACGAGATAGTTTCATGATGCGTGTGTTAGTGTTGTTAGATGTGAGACGAATGGGTTACGCCTTGGGATCGGTGGGAGTCTTAGCGTCGACCACAGCGTTCTTGGGAGCCTCCTTGGCGGTGACGCCCTGGAGCAAATCCTTCACATAGTTGCCGGCGCGGCGGTTCTTGTCCGTCACCTGACCGTTGCCCACGAAGTGGATCTCGGGAGCGAAGAGCACACGGAAGTTCTTCACGTTCTGCGCTCCAAACTCGGCGCTGGTGGCAGCGGCAACGGTGTTTATGCCCACCTTAAACGCGCCGATGCCATCGAGCACCACCTTCTGCGAGTTCTGCAAATGCTGCTTCATAGCCTCTGAGGCCCCTGCGAGCACCGCCAACACATCAGCGTAGGTCACGGTGGTGGCGTGCGAGATCTCGGAGGCGAGATCCTTGGTCGACACGGTGTTGAGGATGACGCTGCGGCCATACCACTTGCCATAGTTCTTGTTACCCTCGCGCTTCTCCTGATACTTACGATAAAATACTGCCATAATTGTTTTTCTGTGTTTTAAGGTTAATAATGATTGTGAGTGTTTGTGTTGATACCGTAGCATGCGCCCCGCGGTGGCGTCGCCTTGGTTTTAACGATTGCAAAGGTAGTGGGTTTAGCGTAAAGCACCAAACGGCAAAAGGAAAGGTAGCAAGCCACGCCCAACCCCAAACGCCCGAGCATCCAGCCCCAAGCATGCCCAGCCCCACCCATGCCCGAGCATCCAGCCTCCCCCACCCCTTTCGAAAGCCAAACCCTCCACCCCGCGAAAGCCAAAACCCTCCCACCCCTTTCGAAAGCCAAACCTCCCACCCCGCGAAAGCCATTTTCGGGCGCATATTTGCGCCCGCCAAGAACCCGCCAAGCGCCCTCCAAGCCCCGCCCCCACAAAAAAAGCGCCTCCCGGCAAGCCTGTCATCCAGGCCTCCGTGAGGCGCTTTGTTATAGCTATGTAGAAGCCTTACTTGGCGTAGGCCACCGATCGTGTCTCTCGGATCACGGTGATCTTCACCTGTCCGGGGTAAGTCATCTCGTTCTGGATCTTCTCAGCGATCTCAGAGCTGAGCTTTGTGCTCTCGTCGTCGTTCATCTTATCGGCACCCACGATGACGCGCAGCTCGCGACCCGCCTGGATGGCGTAGGTCTTGGTAACGCCGGGGTAGCTCATGGCGATGGCCTCAAGGTCGTTGAGACGCTTGATGTAAGCCTCCACGATCTCGCGACGGGCACCGGGACGGGCACCAGAGATGGCGTCGCACACCTGCACGATAGGAGCCAGCAGGGTGGCCATCTCCACCTCGTCGTGGTGGGCGGCGATAGCGTTCACGATATCAGGTTTCTCCTTATATTTCTCAGCGATCTTAGCACCGAGCAGAGCGTGCGGCAGCTCACTCTCCTCATCGGGCACCTTACCGATATCGTGGAGCAGTCCGGCGCGCTTAGCCTTCTTCGGGTTCAGTCCGAGCTCGGCGGCCATAACAGAGCAGAGGTTAGCGGTCTCGCGGGCGTGCTGCAAGAGGTTCTGTCCGTAGGATGAGCGATACTTCATCTTTCCCACGATGCGGATGAGCTCAGGGTGCAGACCGTGGATGCCGAGGTCGATGGCGGTGCGCTTACCGGTCTCGATGATCTCGTTGTCGAGTTGCTTCTTCACCTTGGCCACCACCTCTTCGATGCGTGCGGGGTGGATGCGACCGTCGGCCACGAGCTGGTGGAGCGCCAGGCGGCACACCTCACGACGCACGGGGTCGAAGGCCGAGATGATAATCGACTCGGGCGTGTCGTCGACGACGATCTCGGTGCCTGTGGCGGCCTCGAGGGCGCGAATGTTACGACCCTCACGACCGATGATGCGGCCCTTCACCTCATCGTTGTCGATATGGAACACGCTGACGGAGTTTTCGATGGCGGTCTCCGTGGCCACACGCTGGATGGTCTGTATGACGATCTTACGTGCCTGTTGGTTGGCGTCGAGCTTAGCCTGGTCCACAATCTCGTTGATGTAGCTTGCGGCGTCCATCTTTGCCTTGTCCTTCATGCTCTCCACGAGGCGGTTCTTAGCCTCCTCGGCCGAGAGGCCCGAGAGTTCCTCGAGCTTGGCGCGTTCCTGCTCCTGCATCTTCTCGAGGTCGGCCTGCTTCAGGGCGAGCAGTTTCTTCTCGTTCTCGATGCGCTGCTGCGCCTGGTCGTTCTCCTGCTTGCGGCGTCCGAGTTCCTCCTGGCGCTGGTTGAGCTGCAGCTCACGTTGCTTGAGCTTGTTCTCGCTCTGCTGGATCTTCTGGTTGCGCTGCTGCACCTCCTTCTCCAGCTCGCTTTTCTTGTTGAGGAACTTCTCCTTCACCTCGAGGAGTTTCTTCTCCTTAATAACATCGGCCTCCTTCTGGGCCTTCTCCATCATATCTCTGTATTTCCCGTCGAGGAGATGGCGAGAAACAAGATAACCCGCCACGACGATAACCAAAGCGACGATGGCGGTTACGATTATTGTTGTCATGAATTTATGGTTGTTAATTGATGTTTCATATTCTCACGTCATCGTTGGCGCGCTCATTTTTCCTTCAGCACGGCCTCGATCTCAGAAGTCAGCTTGGTGAGAATATCATCGTAGGGTTTGGTGTCATTGCGCTTGAGCTCTTTCTGCAGCCTCAAGCCAAGGTCGATCATGGCGAAATAGGTGATCTCCTTGTCGCCCTTCATGCCTTTGAAATTGGAAAAATAGGCATTGAGGAGCTCGTTGATGAGTTCCGCGTCCTTACGGTACAGCGGCTCCTCATCGCGCGGAACCCGCACCATGATATCGGTGTCATAGATATGCAACCGTATGTTGATTTTATTCTGATCTGCTTCTGCCATCACTACCTGTTACTGTTGTTCACTGAGCAGCGTGATACACTTGTCGACGTCTCGTATGAGCTTGTTCACCTTGCGCTTGGCGGTGTCGAGGTCGGTGTCGCTCACCTCGAGCATGCGAGCCGTCTTCAACGACTTGTAATCGTTCTGGAGTTGGCGCACCTCAGCCTGCAGGCGCCTGATCTCGGCGTCGCGCTCGTCGACCATGGCGTACAGTTCGCCGTTCTCCTTCACCACGTCGTGATACTGGAGAATCATCTGTCTGACGCGTGTGGCGAATGTATCTATGATCTTCTCGTTGGCATCCATTACGATACAATTTTCTGCAAAATTAAAACATTATCCTGAATAATCCAAATGTTTCACACGAATAAGATGCCGAAAATAATTGTTTTTCGGGTAGTTATTGAAGGAACGGCCCCCACAGAAGGCCCGCCCACCGCTTGCCACGGGAAGCGCCCTTCCTGTCCCAAGCGCGCCCAGCGCCCGCCTTCTCATCCAGCCCCGAACACGAGCGCCTGCATCCAGCTTCCACACCTGCGAAAGCCATTTTCGGGCGCATATTTGCGCCCGTCTGCCTATCCAGCCACAGGAAACGCCCTTCCTGTCCCGAGCACCCCGAGCGCCCGCCTTCTCATCCAGCCCCGAACGCCCGAGCGTCTGCATTCAGCTTCCACACCTGCGAAAGCCATTTTCGGGCGCATATTTGCGCCCGTCTCCAGTTTCAAGCCGCGTCTCCTATGGGTCGCCTCCAGCTCCAAGCCGCTTGCTTGTGCCAGCCAGCCTGGAGCGCCTGTGTCAGCCCTTAGATCAGCCGTCCCGAGAACATTACTTTCTTAATGTCCTCCTCATGGTCGAAGATGAAGCGTGCCACGATAGAGCTCAGGATGGCCGAGGTGGAGAGCTTCTCCGGTCCACAATACTTCATTCTATCGAGCACGTTCTTCAGCGACTCGTCGATATAGATCGTGGCCAACTTGCCACCACCGTCCTTATACTGCTTCGCCATGTCGAGGAACAGATCCCATGAGTCGCGCGAGTCATCCTTCACGATGGTGTATTCCTTCATCGTGTTCTCCTTCGGGCGACGACCACGGGGAGCGCGCTCGGGCTGTGCGGGAGCGGCTTGCTGCACCTGTGCCTGCGGAGCCTGTTGTGTCGGCTGTGCGGGAGCGGCCTGTTGCGTCTGTGCCTGCGGAGCCTGTTGCACCGTCTGTGCCTGCGGAGCCTGCTGCACCGGCTGCTCTGCCGCCACCTCGTTGTTCTCGTTCTCGGATGTATATGAATTGTCGTCGTTCTCGTCGTTGAGCTTCGTCACGTCCACCTGAGCCTTCATGGCAGGCTCAGCCGTACCGTTCTGCAACGTGTGCACCAGTCCTTGGATGCCGCCAGGCAGCACGACGCGTGTCTTTTGTTTGTTTGCCATAAGTATGATAGTGAAATATGTTGTGAATAATATGATTATCGTTCCTTCCTTCTCCCACCGTTACAGCGCCGGGGCAAGCCATGCCGCCTCACCACGATGGCGAGTCGTTGGTTACTCCTTCATGCGTCGAATCATGAAGTCGAAGGCGGGCTTCACCGCCTCACGCTGCGCCGCCGTGATCTCCACCGTGTTGATACGCTTCAGTGCGGCGCGTGCCGTGATGCGCGGCGTGACGGCGCCCAACTGCTTGAAGATAGCATCGGTCTGCTTCCACATGTCGAGCTCGTTCTTCGTACCGATACGCACGTCGATGCGGTTAGGCACAAAAAACAGTTTCGCCGTCATCTCCGGTGTGTGCTGTCGCAGAGCGTTGATCACCTGCACGAACGTACCCGTGGAGTCGAGCGTCTTCTCCTCGTACTCATACGGACACACGATGAAGTCGGCGTTGGTGAACATCGGCACCAGTCCGTCCTCCGACACGTTACCCGGCGAGTCGAACAGCACATAGCCCTCGGTGTTCGACGCCGAGTCCATCAACTGCTGCATGGTCTCTGGGTCCTGCACATCGAAGTCCTGCACCACGTAAGGCTCCTCTTGTCCTTCATAGAGCTCCATATCTTTTCGTCGCTGCATCTTAATGGTTTTCTGCAGGTCGGTATCGATCACACACACATCCTGTTTTTTCCAGGCCAGATAGTTAGCGAAGAGTATGCACAGCGTCGATTTTCCCACGCCACCCTTCTGATTGGCAAAAATAATCTTCCTATTCTTCATGATCCTCAATTGCTTATTATAATAAATCGGTGAAAGGAAAGGGGAACCGCAGAGCAATACCCCCTTGAGCCCTAACGAACCCTGCTGAGCCCCAAAGCCCCCAAAAAGAGCCGTAAAGACCGCCAAGCCCCAAAGCTCCCTCCAAAAAGAGCTTTAACGAACCCCCAGAGCCGTAAAGACCCCCAGAGCCCTAAAGAACCCCCAGAGCCCTCATGTTCTGCGAAAAGCATTTCTGGCGCATATTTGCGCCAGCCACCCGCCAGTTACGCGAGCCTCGTGCCTTCCAGCCTCTTGCGCCCTTCCGAGCATCTTTGATGCGCCAGCGAGCCTCTTCTGCAGCCCTTCCGAGCGTCCTTTGCAAAAGCCCCCGTGGCGAGGCCGAAACAGCCTCTTTCCCGATTACCCTGCAAATATACACATTATTATTTATCTACGCAAACAAATCTTTATTTTTTAGCTTTTAAATTTATTCCTTTATTCATTCTTACATATCTTTATGCTTTTATTTTTCTATACTAATATTTCTTTGCATCTATATTCTTTTATTTTAATGTTTTTCGGTTTATTTATGCTAATGTTTCTTTATTTCTTTATTTGCATGTTTGTTTATTTGTATATACTCATCGCCTTTTATTCTTTTATTTGTTTATATGTTTATTCATCGTCTATAATTATTCATTTTCATAGGTTTTTATTTATTTATATATAAGAAGGTTTTCAAGTGTTCAATATTTAATTATACATTAAAATACCAACAACCAAAATCGCGGCAACCAACAACCAATCTTCAAACCTTATAGAACCGTAACCGCATCTCATACACAAGAGAAGCCCACCACCCCATCGCGAGGCTAACCACATCCCGCGCGTCTCAAACTGCCAAACAGCAAGCCAAAACCCCAAAAACGCCCCAAAAAGCCATCATTTCCCCCGAAACAGCTCATACCAACCAACCATCACGCATCCGAATACACAAAAAAGCTTCATCTGGCCTCCTAAAACGCCCTGACACACAAAAACTAACAACAACAAAAACATCTCATTACCCTCCATCATTATTTATTTATATATATGTTTGTTTAATTAAAGATATCGTAACAACCTAAATATTAATACATTATAGCTTCCATAATCTTCCCTCAAAAAATATCGGGGTCATATTTGCGTCCATTTCGTGGTTTCCAACAACACAAAACGTTTCTTCCGTTAAACGCGAGGATATGCGCACCCGAGGGGTCATAAGCTCATATTCCAGGGCATAGCCCAGGATGGCCTTTGGTTTTTACAAACGCCATAAAAGGACAAAAGCATAGAATAGAAAGCCGCTGCCCTTACAGAGTCTGTTGCCTATCGCTACAATCCTTTCAGCCCTTTCAGTCAACCCATATCTCATCTATGCATTTCCATATCTCATCTATGGATTTAACAGAAGAACCTCCAAAAAAAAGAACGCAACAACCATTTATATATATAATAAAACAAAAAGACATTTATTTATTTTAACCGTATTTTTGTGGTCCAAATTCAAAATAACAGAATATCTAAACATAATTATTGATTTGTTTCTTTATATATTTATTTGCTTGGATAGGCATTTATCCATTCTTTTATTTATTTGTTTTGATAACATAATATTTGTTTATGTATTTATTCTGTTATTCTTATCTATATTTATTTGTTTATACTTTTATTCTTGCACTTATTTCTTTATTTGTGTCTATATATGTTTATGCTCAAGAAAGAAAATATAGCCATTATTTATTTCTTTATTTTGTTATTCATATATATAGTTCATTAAAAAGATAAAAGGATAAACAAACAAAAATACAAAGATACATGCCAAACGGCGACAAAAACATGAAAAGAACTCCTCGCTTTACGAACTCAACAGCTCTGAACATTCAAATCTCAGACCACCTGTTCATAGGTCAAGCAAACCTCTAAACCACATTTCTCTTACGCATCTCACATGAATCGCACCCAAAAACACAAGTGAAATGAACAAAACGTATCGTAAAACATATCGCAAAACGATAGTACCCACAAAGAAAAAGCGCTCGAAATTCAAAGTTCCACAAACGCATAAAGACACCAAGAGCCACATACAATGAACTGGAGAAAACATAGAAGCCCTCTTATAAAACCACATAATCTCATAAGAACGTTAGCAAAGAAATTCCAAAGCAGCTTAACCACCCTACATCGTTTTTCTATTCCTCATAACAACATGGCATACCAAAAGGCAACTCTGATTAGTAATCTGATGATCAACAAACCTACATTTTACTATGACGAAAAAGCCAAAACCCAGAAAATATTTCCTCACTCTTCACAAAGCGCATCCCTCTCCCACCCCACTCCAAAATCTCAAAAATCATCATAAGCTCCATCATAGCTCTATCTTAACACCACCAAAACAACCAAAAAACTACCACGAGAACACCCCTAAAACCGCACATCCCCCTACCCTCCGAAAAAAAACGCTTCTCAAAACACTAAAAATCCCATAACCGCCTATCCTTCAGCACAATAACAAAAAAACTAATAACAATATAAACCATACAACCAGAAAGTGAAACGCAGAAAACCATCCTGAAAGCTTCCTCATGTAAAGAGAGGTATGCGAAAAGAAAAAACCTTCATAGAACCTTTCTCATTTCAATCGAGGTATGCGAAAAGAAGTTCGGTCGCATATTTGCGACCGTCCCAGAGTCACCCCCTTTCCTTAGCAACAGAAGCCTGCCCCCCCCTACCCTCCTACCATAGATAGGATAACCAAACAGAGGTACAAACCACGAGCTAAACCAAAAAACCAAGAGGAAAAAAGGAAGAAGGGCAAACCCATGCATAAACGTACTAAAAACGAAACAAAACGAAAAAAGAAAATAAAAATTACAACCTGTATGCTTTTTTCATCTTTATTAAGGCACACATACAAAAGAAACACCTACTTCTTCTCTTTCATAAATGGCCAGCAAAAGCCGTAAAATGACCCATTAACCTGCAAAACATGCCTAATGGCGTTGCGAAACATGCCAAACCGAGGCCCGAAAGATGCCTAACCGAGACACGATACATGCCCAATCGTAACACGAAAGATGCCCTTTCGCAATGCCAAACATGCCTAATCGTGAAACGTATTTATTTATATGGGTATTTCTATGTATTTTGCTTTATTTATATATGCCTTTTAATGTTTTTATGTTTGTTTATATATTTACACATAGAAAGTAAGTGTAAAGATAGATGATAAAGAAAAACAAAACGAACAAGCATGATGGCAAAAGAAGACTCACAAACAGTAAGATGAGCGCTAATGAGCCTTCTCATAAGAAATGTTTGCATAAAGCGTTCACTGATAAGCCTTTACGCAAAGAAATGTTTGAAAAGCACATAACGCCAAAACGCTTGCGCTAAGAAATGATCCGGAAAGCAGTGAGAAACGGTTGGGTAGGGTAGGGCGGCTCCGCAAACATCATAAAAAAGAAAAGAGAAAAAGAAAAAAGAGAATTTTATCAAAGAGTTAGATATCTTTAGTAAATCATTAGTTTATCATGATATTAGTAGGGTCCTCCTAACCCGCTGATTATCAACCGCTCCAAAGCCCAACTGACGACAAATTAGTAACATGGTGCGACAAATGGGGAACATCGCTGCGACAAATTAGTAAGGTAGTTGCGACAAATTAGTAACATGTTTCGGCAAGCGTCGACAAATTGGGAATATGACGGCGACGAATAGGGAGAATGATTTTGTTTATGTGATTATTATATTACGAAAACATGGTGTTTTGTGTTCTTTTAGCGTTCGATCACTTGTCCGTGCTTCAAATAACACGTTTTTAACCACCTCTACAAACGTCACAAAACCAAGTGTTTACACGTTTGTGCGACAAATTGGTAACATATCTTTGTTGGGCTTTTCCTGTCTTTGGCGACAAATTGGTAGGTTGCTGAATATAGGTTACAAAACACCAATGTCGCAGCGCTACCCAACCTGCTACCTGTTTGATTGCGAGGAATGTGGAGTGGGAAATGAGGTATGGGTCCTCATGAGGGTAAATGGTTTAATGTGAAGTGGTTAGGATGAAACAGTCGGGTAGGGCATGCACTGCCGTCGTGGTTGTAGTCCCTTCGGTCGTTGGCAACAGCTGGAACATGTCGGGTAGGGCAAGCACTACCGTCGTGGTTGTAGAATGGTGCGTTGCGCATCGGTCCCAGAGCGTTCCTTTCGATTTGTGGGGCTTTGCCGAGTGGCATGGGCGTTTCTGTTCAAAAGGAAAAGAACGATGCGCCTTCTGGCTGTCATCATTACCGATGGGGCTTCACCGAGCATCGTGTTTTTGATAAAGGCAGCCCGCATGGCCAACTCATCATTCCGCACTCCACATCCCCGCATGGCACCCTCAGAAACCGCCTTTTGGGGCCTTAATCCGCCTTTTTTCGTCTTTGGAGCAAAAAAGTTAGGGAAAAATTTGGAGGAACCAACAAAAAGCCCTACCTTTGCACCCGCAAAAGCAATAAGGCATCGTCCTTATGTTTAGCACGGCAATATGCCTTCCATGACTTGCATAGCAAGTAAGGAGAGATGGCAGAGTGGTCGATTGCACCGGTCTTGAAAACCGGCGTACTGAGAGGTACCGGGGGT
>ULUS01002757.1_pt1 | contig 32495 bp, 26 predicted proteins | sample 1958761 | NCBI WGS metagenome assembly ULUS01 (sample SAMEA4835767, study PRJEB28245) | human gut metagenome | biome: gut microbiome; material: fecal sample | place: Denmark | collected 2008
TTATGCTTAAAAATTAGTATATTGAAAAAATGCGTTATTCAGCCTAAAAAATGCCCTTTTTGACCCCTGTTTTTGAGTGCAACGCAACGCTTTTCGTCATTTTTAGGGTAAAAAGCCGCCGAAAAAAGGTGCGGAAACCAGTGGTGAGGGAAAACGCAACGCATGCCCGGCATCCTTTGGAAAAAACACGACAAACGCATGCCGACAGTCGCCCGACGCCATCATCCACCCCGCAAACAGGGTGAGAGAAAACTCGTAAATTCCCCTTTCTTTTTATGGACAGCCCTCGTTTATTTCAAAAAAATTTATTACCTTTGTAGCACAAAACCCAAGCATCATGAACGAATATATAGTATCGGCACGCAAGTATCGTCCCATGACCTTCGACTCCGTGGTGGGACAGTCGGCACTCACCACGACGCTCAAGAACGCCGTGAAGAGCGGCAAGCTGGCGCACGCCTACCTGTTCTGCGGTCCACGCGGAGTGGGCAAGACCACCTGTGCGCGCATCTTCGCCAAAGCCATCAACTGCCTGTCGCCCACAGCCGACGGAGAGGCATGCAACGAGTGCGAGAGCTGCAAGGCCTTCAACGAGCAGCGCTCCTACAACATCTTTGAACTCGACGCCGCCAGCAACAACTCCGTGGAGAGCATCAAGCAACTCATGGAACAAACCCGCATACCGCCCCAGGTGGGCCGCTACAAGGTGTTCATCATCGACGAGGTGCACATGCTGTCTACCGCCGCCTTCAACGCCTTTCTCAAGACCCTCGAAGAGCCGCCGGCACACGTCATCTTCATTCTCGCGACCACCGAGAAAAACAAGATTCTGCCCACCATTCTCTCCCGCTGCCAAATCTACGACTTCGAGCGGATGACCGTGCAGGGCATTGTCGACCACCTGAAGATGGTGGCAGCAAAGGAAGGCTTCACCTGCGAGGACGAAGCCCTCAACGTGATTGCCGAGAAGGCCGACGGCGGCATGCGCGACGCCCTCTCCATCTTCGACCAGGCTGCCAGCTTCTGCCAGGGCAACATCACCTACAAGAAAGTGATCGAAGACCTCAACGTGCTCGACGCCGACTACTACTTCAAGATTGTGGACCTCGCCATGGAAAACAAGGTGAGTGACGTGATGCTGCTCCTCAACGACGTCATTGCCAAGGGATTCGACGGCGGCAACCTCGCCCTCGGACTCGCCTCGCACATACGCAACGTGCTCATGGCCAAGGACGCCAGCACACTGCCCCTGCTGGAAGTGAGCGAGACACGCCGGCAGAAATACCAGGAACAGGCACAGAAATGCCCCGCCAAGTTCCTCTATCAGGCCATGCAGATACTCAACCGCTGCGACATAGAATACAAGCAGAGCAGCAACAAGCGGTTCCTCGTGGAGCTCACCCTCATAGAGGTGGCACAGATCACCCAGCAGGACGACGCCGCCGAAGGAGCCAGTGCGGGGCCTCGCCCCAGAAGACTGAAAACCCTGTTTAAGCTATTGGCGCTTTCAGCCCAGTCTAAACCGGCCCAGCAGGTGACCGGGACAGAGCAGCGTGCGCAGCCCTCCGCTGCCACCAGGGAAACCGCCACCCACGCCACCCCACACACCACACCCAGCGGCAACACGCCGGAAACGACCACTGCCACAGCCCCACAAACCGCCCCAAAGCCCAAGCCCAAACTGACGGGCATCGGCATGTCGTGGGCCAACCTGCGGAGAGGCCCCAAGAAGAAGACCTACGGGCAGGAAAAAGAGGAAGAGGTAAGCAAGGACGAGAACTACGAGTTCAGCCAATCCCAACTCGACCTGCAGTGGCTCACCATGTGCAACCGCATGCCGCAACAAATGGTGGCCACGGCCACACGAATGAAGAACATGAGGCCCCTCATCACCGACTTCCCCAACATCGAGGTGGTAATAGACAACCAATACCTGCTCGAACAGATGCAGGAAATCAGACAGCGCATCAAGGCCACCCTGGCACGCGACCTGCACAACGGCAACATAGAGCTCCACCTCAGGCTCGCCAAGGCAGAAGAGATGACCAAGATACTCACCCCGAAGGAAGTGCTCGAGGAACTGTCGAAAGCCAACCCCTCCATCGTCAAACTGCGCGAAGCACTCGACCTCCGTCTCGTCTGAGCGTCGCCGCCAAGCAAGCCACGCAGTTGAAAAAAACGCTAAAAGAACAGGCTATATTTTGTTCTTCACACGAATTACATTAACTTTGCAACAACATTATGAGCCGCTGGATATACATCTGGAAAGTAGTCAGTCACTACAAATACATCATCACCATAGTGATTGGCGTTCTCGTCGTAGGCATCTTCGACGAGAACAGCTTCATGCAGAAAATCAAATACGAATTTGAAATCAGCGACTTGCAAAAGGAAATCAACAAATACAACGCCATCTACGAGCGCGACACCCGCCAGCTCCGCATGCTCCAGAGCAACCCGAAAAACATAGAGAAAATAGCCCGCGAGCGCTATTTCATGAAAGCGGACGACGAGGACATCTTCGTGCTCAGCGACGACGAACAGCCAACACTTTCGAATGAAGAATCTAAAGAATAATAACCTACAGGCCCTCATCTTCCTGATGGGAGGCATACTCATGGTAGCCAGCGTGGGATGCTACGTGCTCCTCTGGCAACAGCAAATAGTCTGCTGGACCTTCCTCGTGGGAGCCGTCATGTTCACCACCATGCAAGCCATGCAAACCTACGAAGGCAACAGCCCCACCATCGCACGGCTGCGCCGCATCATGGCCTTCGCCGACATCTGCTTCGTGCTCTCCGGCCTGCTCATGGTCGACACCACCTACCAGTTTCTCGCCAGTCTTTTCAACAACTACCTGGACTACTTCAACTACATCTACAACAAGTGGGTGCTCCTGCTACTCATAGCCGCCATCCTCGAACTATATTCCTCACACCGCATTTCCACAGAATTGAAAAAGGAGAGGAAATAAATAAAAAATGATAAAAGACAGCCGTGTAGTTTTAAATAGACTGAAAACATTTCACCACTTCAGCAATACATTGTACTTTTGTAAGGCTGATTAAGAAATAGCAGAACACAATATGAACAAAATACTTTACGCTTTCCTTACCGTCATGGCATTCGCCTCATGCGCCAATTCATACAACATCCAGGGCACATCCAACGTGTCTACACTTGACGGAAGAATGCTCTATCTGAAAATCGTCAAGAACAACGAACTCAAGAGCATAGACTCCTGCGAGGTGGTGCACGGACAGTTCCACTTCAACGGAACACTCGACTCCGTGAGAATGGCCAACATCTACATGGACAACGAAAGCGTGATGCCTGTGGTCATCGAGAGTGGAGACATCAACATCAAGATAGACAACACACAGCAAGTCATCAGCGGCACACCTCTCAACGACAAGCTCTTCAAGTTCATGAAGAAGTATGACCAGCTGCAAAACCAGAACGCGGAACTCGTGCACAAGCACGACCAGGCCATCATGGACGGACGCGACATGGCCACCGTCAACCAGCAGCTGGCCGCCGAGGCAGCCAGCATCGACCAGAAACTCGACGACCTGGTGACGGGATTCATCACCGAGAACTTCGACAACGTGCTCGGTCCCGGCATCTTCATGATGATGACCTCCTCCTTCCAGTATCCGGAACTCACACCGTGGATAGAAGACATCATGAGCAAGGCAACCGACAACTTCAAGAACGACCCCTACGTGAAGGAATACATGGAAGCGGCACAGAAGATACAGAACATGCAGAACGGACTCGCACAACCCGACATGCCGCAACCCGCCGCACCACAGCCCGACCAGCAACAGGCACAGCAGGCTCCGCCCACACCCAACGAGATGGCCAAGCCCGCCGAACAACCCAAAGAATAAAAACACAACAGGAAACAACATGAAAACGTTAATATCTGGCGCTGTAGTAGTAAACGAAGAACAACAATACAGAGCCGATGTGGTCATAGAAGACGACCGGATAGCAGATATTATCAAGGACAACCATACGCCCCGTGACAGCTACGAAACCATCGTGGATGCCACGGGGTGCTTCGTATTGCCCGGCGTAATAGACGAACACGTGCACTTCCGCGAGCCGGGACTCACCGACAAGGCCGACATGGAAAGCGAAAGCCGTGCCGCAGCCTTTGGCGGAGTGACCTCCTACTTCGACATGCCCAACACCAAGCCACAGACCACCACGCCCGACCACTGGAACGCCAAGCGGCAACTCGGACGCGAGAAAAGCCACGTGAACTACGCCTTCTTCTACGGAGCCACCAACGACAATGCCGACACGTTCGGCAGCGTGGACCCACGCCACGTGCCCGGCATCAAACTCTTCATGGGCTCCTCCACAGGCAACATGCTCGTGGACAACAGGGCCTCACTCGAGAAGATATTCTCCTCCACAGACAAGGTCATCATGACCCACTGTGAAGACACGGACGAAATAAACCGCAACATGGCGGAAGCCAAAAGCAAGCATGGCGACGACCCCGACGTGGTCCACCATCCAGAAATACGCTCCGAACAGGCCTGCTACGACTCGTCGGCACTCGCCGTGGAGCTGGCCCGAAAGAACCATGCCCGGCTCCACATTGCCCACATCACCACAGCCCGCGAACTCACACTCATCCCCAAGGCTTCAGACGACGACATGCAGCGAGGCACACTGCCCCGCATCACCGCCGAAGCCGTGGTGGCACACCTGATGTTCTGCGACGAGGACTACGCGCGGCTCGGCACACGCATCAAGTGCAACCCTGCCGTGAAGACCCGTGCCGACCGTGATGCACTGCGCCGGGGACTCACAGACGGAAGCATCGTCTGCGTGGCCACCGACCATGCACCCCACCAGTGGGCCGACAAGCAGGGCGGATGCGCCAAGGCTGCCTCAGGCATGCCCATGCTGCAATTCTCGCTCGTGAGCATGCTCCAACTGGTAGACGAGGGCGTGCTGCCCCTCACCCGTGTGCCCCGACTGATGAGCCACAACCCAGCACTGCTCTTCTCCGTCGGCCAAAGGGGCTTTATCCGCCCAGGCTACAAGGCTGACCTCGTCATCGTGCGCCCGGGAAAGCCCTGGACCGTGAGCCGCGACAACATTGAGAGCAAATGCAAGTGGAGCCCCATGGAAGGACACACCTTCAACTGGCAGGTGGAACACACCTTCTGCAACGGACACCATATATATAATAAAGGAACATTCGACAAGGACAGCCACGGCGAAGAGATAGTTTTTGAATGAGAAAGATACTCACCTTTGAACTGGACGAACTGGAACCCTACATCAACTGGCTCTACTTCTACCATGCCTGGGGACTGAGCGGCAAACCGCAGGAAGCCAAGGCACAGATGCGCAACGAGGCTGAACAGATGCTCCGCGAGTTCACCGGCAAATACCGCACACATGCCGTATTCGTGCTGCTCGACGCCAACAGCGACGGAGACGACATCATCATCGGCAACACCCGTCTGCCCATGCTCCGCCAGCAGAAGCCTGCCAGCGAAGGCAGCCCCAATCTCTGCCTGGCCGACTTTGTGCGCCCCGCATCGTCGGGCATCAAGGACCGGCTGGGAGCCTTCGCCACCACGGTAGACATCAGGATGGAGACCGAATACGAACACGACCCCTACCAGCGCATGCTCGCCCAGACACTCGCCGACCGCCTTGCCGAGGCCACAGCCGAAAAGATGCACCAGGAAGTGCGCACCCACTGGTGGGGCTACGCTCCCGACGAGCACCTCACCATGCAGGAGCTGCTCATGGAGAAATTCCAGGGCATCCGGCCTGCCGTGGGCTATCCCTCCATGCCCGACACGAGCATGAACTTCCTGCTCTCCACACTGCTCGACATGCCGGAGATAGGCATCCGCCTGACCGACGTAGGCGCCATGAAGCCTCACGCATCGGTGTCGGGACTGATGTTCGCCCACCCGCAAGCCCACTACTTCGACATCGACAAGATTGGCGAAGACCAGCTACACGACTATGCCCGCCGACGCGGCGTGCCCGTGGAACTGATGCGCCGCTACCTGGCCTCACACATGAACTGATTTGCCCCACAACCCTATGATAGCAAGAATATTCATACCCATCCTGTTGGTCATCGTGCTCACCGACCTGCACGTGGACTACCACTTCTTCCGCCGCCGCTACCGCCATCACCCCTGGAAGCGGCTGCTCTGGGCACTGCCCGGCATAGGTATGGTGGTCTATACCATCGCACTCGCGTCGCTCCGGAGTTTCGCTCCCGAAGACATCACGTGGCTCAACGTCTACCTCTTCCTGCTCGGCACCATCGTATGCCCCAAGTTCCTGTTCGTGGCATGCTCCACAGCAGGCATGGTGTGGCAGAAACTGCGCCATACACGCCGCAACTACGGCAACATGGCAGGAGGCGTGCTTGCCGCCCTGTGCATCGTCGTGCTGGTCTACGGCACCACCTTCGGGTTCAACCGCCTCAACGTGAAACACGTGGACCTCTACTTTCCCGATCTGCCACAGGTCTTCGAGGGCTACAAGATAGTGCAGTTCTCCGACGCCCACGTGGGCACCTTCGACGGATGGCGCATGCAGTATCTGCAACGCGACGTGGACAGCATCAATGCCCAGCGGCCCGACCTCGTGGTGTTTACGGGCGACCTGCAGAATATGCGCCCACAGGAAATTGCGCCCTGTGCTGCCACCCTCGGCCAACTGAGGGGCAAAGACGGTGTGGTGTCCATTCTCGGCAATCACGACTATGCCGACTATGCCCGTGCCGAAGTCAACGTCAAGACCGCCTATGAAGCGCAGACCCGCCAGGCAGAAGCGAATCTCGGATGGCAACTGCTGCTCAACGACCGCCGTATCCTGCGCCGCGGCACTGACTCGCTGGTCATTGCCGGCGAAGAGGACCACGGCATGCCGCCCTTCCCAGCCCGCGGTGACCTTCACAAGACACTCCACGGCATCGGTCCACGGGCCTTCGTGGTGATGCTCCAGCACGACCCCACAGCCTGGCGCCGCCACATACTGCCCGGTTGCCAGGCACAACTCACCCTGAGCGGCCACACCCACAACGCCCAGTTCAGCCTCTTCGGCTGGTCGCCCTCACGCCTCATCTACCGCGAGAGCTACGGCCTCTACCTGAAAGGCTGGCGCGCCCTCTACATTACATCAGGCATAGGCGGCTTCGTGCCCTTCCGCTTCGGAGCCTCGGCCGAGATTGCCGTCATCACCCTTCACCAGCAAAAACAATAGAACATGAAATACCTCTATCGTATTTACCAGCTTTTCATTGCCCTGCCCGTCATCCTCGTTGCCACCGTCGTCACGGCACTCACCGTCACCATAGGCTGCACCTTGGGCAACGGACACTTCTGGGGTTACTACCCGGGAAAATGGTGGTCGTGGATCATCATCCGCATCCTGCTGCTGCCCGTCAAGGTGGAAGGCGGCGACCAACTCGACCCCAACCAAAGCTACGTCTTCGTGAGCAACCACCAGGGAGCATTCGACATATTCCTCATCTACGGCTTCCTGTGCCGCAACTTCAAGTGGATGATGAAGCGCCAGTTGCGCAACATCCCTCTGGTAGGCAAGGCTTGTGAGGCATCCCACCAGATATTCGTGGACAAGCGCGGCCCCAGCAAAATCAAGGAAACCTACGACAAGGCACGCGCCACCCTACGGGGCGGCATGTCGCTGGTGGTGTTTCCCGAGGGAGCACGCACCTTCACCGGCCACATGGGACTGTTTCGCCGCGGTGCCTTCATGCTTGCCGACGAGATTCAGTTGCCCGTAGTGCCGCTCACCATCAACGGCTCGTTCAACGTGATGCCCCGCATGCGCGACATGAAATGGGTGCTCTGGCATCCGCTCAAGCTCACCGTCCACGCCCCCATCTGCCCCAAGGGCAAAGGACTGGAGGCAGAGAAAGCCACCATGAAAGAAGCCTACGACGTGGTCATGTCGGGACTTGACAAGGAATACCAGGGCTATGTGGAGAATCCCGACCAATAGCCACCGCCAGAGAAAGGACCGCCACAGAGCAAGGAAAACGAAGATAAAGAACATTTAGATAGTGTTAAGACGACAACAAAAAGGAGCGATAATTTTTGCAATGTCTCCGAAATTGTCTAATTTTGCACGGTTTCATCAAACAAGACACTTATGAGTGACAGCATTGTAATCATACCGACATACAATGAAAAGGAAAACGCGGAGAAGATTATCCGTGCCGTATTCGGACTTGAAAAGAAGTTTGACATTCTGATTATCGACGACGGCAGTCCCGACGGAACAGCTTCCATCGTGAAGCGACTGATAGACACAGAGTTCAGCGACCGCCTGCACATCATCGAGCGTGAGGGCAAGCTCGGACTCGGCACCGCCTACATCCGCGGCTTCAAGTGGGCACTGGAAAAAGGCTACGACTACATTTTCGAGATGGATGCCGACTTCAGCCACGACCCCAACGACCTGCCGCGCCTCTATGCAGCATGCCACGACGAAGGCGCCGACCTGGCCATAGGCTCACGCTACGTGACGGGCGTCAACGTGGTGAACTGGCCTATAGGACGCGTGCTGATGAGCTATTTCGCCTCACAGTATGTGCGCACCGTGACAGGCTTCAACGTGCACGACACCACAGCCGGCTTTGTGTGCTACAAACGGCAGGTGCTCGAGACCATTCCTCTCGACAACATCCGCTTCAAAGGCTACGCCTTCCAGATTGAGATGAAGTTCACCGCCTACAAGATAGGCTTCAACATCAAGGAAGTGCCCGTCATCTTTGTCAACCGCCGTGAAGGCACCAGCAAGATGAGCGGCGGCATCTTCGGCGAAGCATTCTTCGGCGTGATGCGCCTCAGATGGGACGGATGGTTCAAGAAGTATCCCAAGAAACCATGAAGATTCAAGACACCACCAAGCTATATGCCTCGCTGCCACAAGCCGGGGCACTCACCAAAGTCCTGAAGGATGACACCGCCCAGACGGTATTCCTTCAGGGCTTGTTGGCTTCTGCCACTCCCCTTCTTTTCTCAGCCATTGCCGCCGACGTGAACCGGCCGGTGGTGTTTGTGCTGCAGAATGCCGACGAAGCCGGCTATTTCTATCACGACCTGACCCAGGTGCTCGGCATCGGCCAGGTGTTTTTCTACCCTTCCTCCTATCGACGCGCCGTGAAATACGGCCAGCGCGACGCAGCCAACGAGATACTGCGCACCGAGGTGCTGAGCAAGATAGCGCAGCACGGCGGAAGCTATCTCTATGTGGTGACCTGTCCAGAGGCGCTGAGCGAACTGGTGGTGTCGAAGACCCGGCTCGACGAACGGACCGTTGTGCTCAAGACCGGACAGAAAGTGGACATCGTGGAACTGGAAAAGCGGCTGCGCCAACTCGATTTCACCGAGACCGACTATGTGTATGAGCCGGGACAGTTTGCCGTGCGCGGCAGCATCATCGACGTTTATTCCTACAGTTCGGAGTATCCATTCCGCCTTGACTTCTTCGGCGACGAGATTGACTCCATCCGCACCTTCGAGGTGCAGACACAGCTCTCCAAGGACAAGTGCAAGGAGATAGAGGTTGTGCCCGAACTGGCCTCCATGTCGGAGGAGAAGATGCCCTTCACGAGTTTCCTGCCCAAGGACACCCTGTTTGTGGTGAAAGACCTTGCCTACATCCGTGACGCTGTGGACAAGATATACCAGAACGGTTTCTCGTCGCAGGCACTGACCGAACGGATGGAGGGAGCCACCGAGATGGAGCAACAGGAGATTCTGCGCGACATGAAGCGCGAGACCCAACTGGTCAGTGCCTCACAACTCATGGAGGGGCTGTCACAGTTCCGCCGTGTGGAGTTCGGCCATGCGCCCACAGGCACGCCATGCGCCACGGTGAAGTTCAACATTTCGCCCCAACCGCTCTTCCACAAGAACTTCGAGTTGCTGTCGCAGTCGCTCGAAGACTATATCCTTACAGGCTACCGGCTCTACATCTTCGCCGACAGCGAGAAGCAGAACCAGCGACTCAAGGACATCCTCACCGAACGTGCCGAGCAACAGCATGCCCAGCCCATCACCTTCATCCCAGTGGACAAGACGCTCCACGAGGGCTTTGCCGACAACGACCTGAAGGTGTACTTCTTTACCGATCACCAGATATTCGACCGCTTCCACAAGTACAGTCTCCGTTCCGACGGCGCACGTGCCGGCAAGATGGCACTCTCCATGAAGGAACTGCAGGAGCTCGACCCGGGCGACTATCTGGTGCACGTAGACTTCGGCATAGGCAAGTTCGGCGGTCTGGTGCGCGTGCCTACCGGCGACTCCTATCAGGAGATGATACGCATCATCTACCAGAACAACGACATTGTGGATGTGTCTATCCACTCGCTCTACAAGATTTCCAAGTATCGCAACAACGGCGCCGGCGACGCTCCGCGACTGAGTACCCTCGGCACAGGTGCCTGGGAACGGCTCAAGGAGCGCACCAAGAAGAAGATAAAGGACATTGCACGCGACCTCATCAAGCTCTATGCCAAGCGCCGCCACGAAAAGGGATTTGCCTACAGCCATGACTCGTTCATGCAGCACGAACTGGAGGCAAGCTTCCTCTACGAGGACACACCCGACCAGATGAAGGCCACACAAGACGTGAAGGCCGACATGGAAAAGGCGAAGCCCATGGACCGCCTGGTGTGCGGCGACGTGGGATTCGGCAAGACCGAGGTGGCCATACGCGCGGCCTTCAAGGCGGCTTGCGACAGTAAGCAGGTGGCAGTGCTCGTGCCCACCACGGTGCTCGCCTACCAGCACTACCAGACCTTCCGCAAACGACTGAAAGATTTCCCCGTGCGCGTGGACTATCTCTCACGGGCACGCACCGCCAAACAGACGCGCGAGGTGCTTGCCTACCTCAAGGCAGGCAAGATAGACATCATCATCGGCACCCACAAGCTCATCGGCAAGACCGTGGAATGGCACGACCTGGGACTGCTCATCATCGACGAGGAACAGAAGTTCGGCGTGTCTACCAAAGAGAAACTCCGCAAGCTGAAGTCGAACGTGGACACACTCACCATGTCGGCTACCCCCATTCCGCGTACCCTGCAGTTCTCGCTCATGGGTGCCCGCGACATGAGCATCATCCGCACGCCACCCCCCAACCGCTACCCCATCCAGACGGTGCTGCAGTCGTTCGGCAGCGAAGTCATTGCCGACGCCATCAACTTCGAGATGAGCCGCAACGGACAGGTGTATTTCGTCAACGACCGCATCAACAACCTGCCTGCCATTGCCGACCTCATACACAAATATGTGCCCGATGCAAGGGTGGCGATAGGCCACGGACAGATGCCGCCCGAAGAACTGGAGAAAATCCTGATGGGATTCATGAACTACGACTACGACGTGCTGCTCTCCACCACCATCGTGGAGAACGGCATCGACATATCAAACGCCAACACCATCATCATCAACGATGCCCACCGCTTCGGACTGAGCGACCTGCACCAGATGCGTGGACGCGTGGGACGCAGCAACCGCAAGGCTTTCTGCTATCTGCTGGCGCCTCCCAAGTCGGTGCTCACCCCCGAGGCCCGGCGTCGGCTCGAGGCACTGGAGAACTTCTCGGAATTGGGCAGCGGATTCAACCTCGCCATGCAGGACCTCGACATCCGTGGAGCAGGCAACCTGCTCGGTGCCGAGCAGAGCGGATTCATGGAAGACCTGGGCTACGAGACCTACCAGAAGATTCTCAACCAGGCTGTAACCGAACTGAAAAACGACGAGTTTGCCGACCTCTACACAGCCCAGATGGCAGAGGGACAGGACATTGCGGGCGACGAATTTGTGGAAGACTGCGCCTTGGAGAGCGACCTGGAGATGTATTTCCCCGACAACTATGTGCCGGGCAGCAGTGAGCGCATGCTCCTCTACCGCGAGCTCGACAGCATAGAAGACGAGGAATCGCTCAATGCCTACAGGCAACGACTCGTTGACCGCTTCGGTCCGGTGCCACGACAAGGCGAGGAACTGCTCCGCGTGGTGCTGCTCCGCAAGCTCGGCAAGCGACTCGGCTGCGAGAAACTGCAACTCAAGCAGGGGCGCATGCAGATGCACCTGGTGAGCAACCAGCAGAGTGCCTACTACAAGAGCCGCTCCTTCGACCGCATCATCAACTATGCCACCACCCATCCGCGCCAGTGCCTGCTCAAGCCCGTAGGCGGCAAGCCCGTGCTGATGGTCAAACCCGTGACGAGCGTAGGCGAAGCCGTGGAGGTGCTCAAGGAAATAGAAAAGACAGAAGAACAATAACAGGCTTAACCGCAAGCCTAACAGAAAAGCAGGCAAGGAAGACACTCCTCACCTGCTTTTTTTGTTATTTATAATCCTAACAAGCGTTAGTAGTTAACCTTCACGCCCACGTAGTAGCTCCGCGGAAGGGAAGGGCCGTAAATATAGTTGGAATCACGGTTCCGTCCCTTGTCTGTGTCTATTCCTTTATCTTGATGCTTATCGCCTTGAGCTCCTGCCATCCGGCCTTGTCGGTGAGCCGTATCATAAAGTGGTAGTCGCCAGGGGCTATATCCTGCGGGATGGGTATGTCCACCTTAGCTTCATAGCTCTTCAGACCTGCGGGAATGGCTTGGTCCTGATTATACACCCAGGGATTGACGGGCGACTTCTTGTCATCGAGCGGACAGTCGTCAGCCGAGGTGGAATGGGTGTGATGGTCGAAATTGTTGTGTATCTCAATGTTGAAGTTGCCGAGTTCCACATTGTCGGTGAATGTATAGTGGAAGGGAAGGGTTTCTCCCTTTTTATACTGCTGGCAGTCTATGGGGTTCGGCACCGTTCCGTCCTCTATTTTCGGTTTCTCCTGATCGTTGGCAACCGTGTTGCCGCCGGCCTGCAACTCATGGTTGCCCACCTGCTGCACGAGCTTCACACTTGCCGAGAAGGTTTGCTTGGTGAACTTCTCTCTATGGTGCCCGACGGTATCGGCATATAGCCGTGCGACACGGGTTCGGCAAGTTCGCGCTGGCGGTTGTTCTGATAGGCGAAGTTGCCTTCCAGCATGCCGTCTGCCCAGCTACAGTCCGTGTGGTTGGCCACCATGAAGTGGTTGATGGTGTGATAGCGCAAGTCTATGTCGCGGCGCGAACGGTCGTAATCGATGTCGGAGAGCCTCACCTCCAGTCCATGGTCGTCGCCCCATTGCTGGCTCTCGTGCTTGATGCCGTTCTCCGCCACCAGCACACGGTTGAACCCCAGTCCACGAATCACCGGCTTTGACTCTCCTGAGCCCACATTCATGGCTTGTACGCCAGGCAGCCGGCTCAGCGTCTGCATGAGCGAACCGCTGAAGTTTTCTTCTATGAATCGTCTGTCGGCCCTCATCACGTTGAGGGAAGACTTCATCTGCATTTCCTTGTTGGAACTTCCGCTCACAACCACTTCGCCGAGGGACACGCCGTCCCTCATCATCCGCTTGACGCTGTCGGCCACAACACACTCCTTCACCGAATCTTCGGGCAAGGAGACAGCCGTGGCACTTGACTCAAGCGCATGACCGAAAGTGAAGAAGAGAGGAAGCGCAACGAGTGCTGACTTCTTGTTCTTCATCATAAGATTTTGGAAATCAATCGGCCTTACCGACCGTAAGGATACAGTTACAGCCGATTATCACTTTTGATTAATCTTCAAGATAAAACTATAAGAACAAGATTGCTGGTGGAGCCCGTGTGGACAGGATGCTGCCTTCGCGGGACTTGACAAACGGACAGGCTTCCGAGAAAGCAAGGTGAACGATAGCTACAAACACCGCTATCGTGACAAGAGTCGGAACCACGTAGGGCAGACTGTGCAACTGGCACAACACACACTCGTGCATGAAGGAGTGCTGAGCCGTGAGGTGACCGTCGTGGTGAATGTGATGCGCGCACTCGTAACAATAGGTGGTCTGTCCTTCCTCCGCCGAATGGTGGTGGAAGGTAATGGCGAGCAACATTGGCACATAGACCAACATCAGCAGCCAGGCAAACCTCGTTCTTCTGTTGTCGAGACGACGCATTATCTTAACATCTTTTCTTTACGGGCGCAAAAGTAGCACTTCTCATCCGAAGCTTCCAAACCTCGTAAGATTTATTAAGACAATTAACAAGCCGAAACTTTCCGCCTCTTCCTCCACGCCCACCACCACAAGGGACTTCCGGGCATTGGAGCATCGACAACCCACAGGCGATACAGTCAGCCAGAACGACATTCTTCGACGAAAGTTTCCCCTACTCAACCGATTTTTTGTACTTTTGCAGCCGGAAAAGAGAGCCTGACCCAAAAATCGGGAACCGCTTGCAGGCATGAGGCCGGTGGGCCAGTGGGCTCTCACGGAAAACATAACTTGCTCAAGACACATGGACCATATAGACAAACGAGAATCATTTCTGAAACTTCATCTCAGCGTGCTGCTTGCCGGCTTCACCGGCCTGTTCGGCAAACTCATCACGCTCAACGAGGTTGACATCGTGTGGTACCGCATGTTCTTCACCGCCCTCATCCTGCTCGTGTTCACGGGCCTGCCACGGGTGGGATGGAAGAAGTTTCTGCAGATAGCAGGGTGCGGCGCCCTGCTGGGACTCCACTGGATGCTCTTCTACGGGTCCATCAAGATGAGCAACGTGTCCATCGGTGTGGTGTGCTATGCCATGGTGGGCTTCTTCACCGCCTTCTTCGAGCCGCTGGTGTTCCGTCGGCGTGTGGCGTGGATAGAGGTGCTCTTTGCCTGTTTCACGCTGTGTGGACTGCTATGCATCTTCTCTTTCGACACGCGCTACCGCTCCGGCATCCTGGTCGGCATGCTCTCGTCAGCAGCCGCTGCGCTCTACACCATTTTCAACAAGAAGGTGTCAGTGGGCGTGCGCAGCCGCACCATGCTCATGTATCAGATGGCTGGCGGCCTGTTGGGCGTGAGCCTCATCATTCCCGTCTACCTCTGGTGTTTCCCTTCCGACACGCCGGTCATGGTGCTTCCCGACGGTGCCAACCTGTGGTGGATGCTCTGCCATGCCCTTTTCTGCACGGCTGGCCTCTACATATTGCAAATACAGGTGCTCAAAAGTCTGTCGGCCTTCACCGTCAACCTCACCTACAACCTCGAGCCGTGCTACACCATCCTCATGGCTTTCCTGTTTTTCGGCGAAGCCCGTCTGCTCAACTTCTCCTTCTACATCGGCATTGCCCTCATCATTCTGAGCGTCAGCTTGCAGACCTACAGAGGATTGCGCAAGGGTAAATAGCCCCACATTCCGCAAACAGTCTTCAATCCCAGCAGTTCTTAATATGCCACTAACAAGCCGTAACTCTGCCACTAAAGAGCCGCAACTCTGCCACTAACGACTCGTAACTCTGCCATTAACGAACCGTCAGAATGTCTGCCTAACCTTTACCCATCGAGATTTCCTGTATGCGTATAGACCATACCAAGGTAGTGATTTTGCAATATTTAATGTAATTATGTCAAAGAAATCCACTTCTACATAATTTTTCTTACTAAAGAGTTTGCACTTCCAATGATTATTTGTATATTTGCAACACGAGAACCCGCCAAGCCTCTCAACGATGCTCAAATGTGCGGGTCGTTTTTGTTATTATAGGTATATGACAACAAGAATTCCATTTCTAAAAACATATTCCACACCGCAAGAGTTAGTATAACTACTCAAGACAAGAGGTATGGAGATAGCCGATGAGGAAAAAGCCCAGCATTACCTTTCCCACATCGGTTACTATCGTTTGTCTGCCTATATGTACCCATTACTTTCTATTCCCAAGGAACAACATCTATTCAAGCAAGGAATAACATTTAGCAAGGTTATGATGTTGTATCGCTTTGACAAGAAACTGCGCCTACTCTTGTTCAATGAGATAGAGAAAATCGAAGTTGCAGTACGTTGTGCCATTGTGAACTTTGGAACAGAAATGACAGGCAATCCTTTTGGGATGACAGATGCCAATAATTTCTCCAATCCGTACAAGTTCAATCGCTCTATGCATCTTATTGAAGATGAACTGAACCATACCAAAGAGGATTTCATCAACCATTTCAAAGAAACATATACCAATCAGTATCCTCCTTCATGGATGCTGACCGAGGTATTGCCGTTTGGTGTGATCACCAATATTTACTCTAACAACAGAAATAAAAAGATAAAGAAGCGTATCGCCCAATCGTTTGGTTTACAAGTTGCACCTTTTGAGTCCTGGCTTACCATTATCACGGTAACAAGAAACTCATGTTGTCATCATGCTCGCATATGGAATCGAGTATTCTCCATCCGTGCCACCATGCCCATCAGAATGTCTCGCCCCTGGATTACCTTGTCAACAAACCCATTGAAAGTGTACTTTGACATGTGCATCATCAAGTATTTCCTTGACATCATATCTCCTTACAATGATAAGCTTGACAAAATGAACAAACTTTTCGCTACGTTCCCGGAAATAGATAAAGTAGCACTTGGTTTTCCTGTTGGTTGGGAAAATGAGCCACTATGGCAATAATAGACTAATGTGGTGACTGCTAATCACCCTATAGATTTTAAATCCAAACAAAATCCTGCATTTATTTTGCATTATCGGCGGAATAGCCGTAACTTTGCACCCGCAATGGTTCACTTCACGAAGTGATGAAAAGGGAATCAGGTGGGAAACCTGAGCAGACCCGCTGCTGTGTGCTGTCCTTCATCGAGACGAACACGATGCCACTACACATTGATGGGAAGGCGTTCGTTCTCGGGCAGCAAGCCAGAAGACCTGCCACTGCTGACAACGCGTGCATTTGCCTCGAGGACTGGGCATGAACGCACCGCACATCTTACGGACACAAACATCTATGCTGACACTACTCGTAGATTCGCTCATCACACTCTCCACCGTGGTTTGCGTGGGAGAGAAGCCGCACTATCTCACGCCATCGCAGCAACTCAAAGGCGATGAACTCAGGCACTTGTCCACCTCGTCGGTGGCAGACGCACTGAAGTATTTCTCCGGCGTGCAAATCAAGGACTATGGCGGACTGGGCGGACTGAAGACGGTCAATGTGAGGTCGCTCGGATCGCAGTACGTGGGCGTGTATCTGGACGGCATACGCATCATGAACGCACAAAACGGACAGGTTGACCTAGGACGCTACTCGCTCTCCAACATGGAGTCGGTGTCGCTCTACAACGCCAACCGCAACGCCCGGCTGCAGTCGGCATCAGAGTATGCCTCGGCTGCCACCGTCTACATGCAGACCCGACGTCCCGACCGCACCCCCCTGCAGGGGGAATACGGATGCGGCTCGTTCGGACTCCAGAAGGCCAAACTCTACGCCTCGCTCAAGGACTGGCTCTTTGTCGACGCAGAATACCAGCACGCCAAGGGCAACTACAAGTTTCGCTTCCGTTCCGCATCGGAAGACACCACGGGCGTGCGCCATAACTCCGACATCAGCTTCTACCGCCTCGAGGCAGCCAGCTTCTACCGCGGACTGTCCACCCACGTGTACTACTACAACTCCGAGCGCGGACTGCCCGGACCAGTGGTGCGCCGCCTCTCCGACCAGTGGGACTCCACCGACCGGCAGTGGGACCAGAACTTCTTCATCCAGTCGAGCTACAAGCAACAGTGGCAAGACTTTGCAATGAAGGCCAACCTGAAGTATGCCTACGACTACCTGCGCTATGTGCAAGACCCGCAGACCAACGCCGCAACCATGCCTTGCCGCAACCACTATGCCCAACAGGACATCTACGGTTCGGTGGCGGCATCGTGGAACAACCAGTGGCTCTCGCTCAACGCCTCGACCGACCTGAGATGGAGCGACCTGCGCAGCAATGTCTACGGCTATGGCTATGTCTACCGGCTCGACTCCAAGAGCCTGCTCTCCGCCATACTTTCCTGGCACGGACTCGAGGCCAACATTGCCCTGCTCTACACCCACCTGGCAGACCATACCCAGGGGCAGGCCAAGCCGCTTGACAAGCTCGCGCCCATGTATCTGGCAAGCTACCGGTGGCGCAACTGGGTGGCACGCGCCTACCACAAGCGCATCTTCCGGGCACCAACGCTCAACGACCTCTACTATACGCTGGTGGGGAGCACCAGTCTGAAACCGGAATACACCTCGCAGTGGGATGCCGGAGTGGACTACCGCGACCGCCACCTTCATCTCGCCGTGGATGCCTACTACAACCGGATAGACAACAAGATTGTGGCCATCCCGATGAAAAGCCAGTTCCGCTGGTCGATGGTCAACTTCGGGAAGGTGAAGTCGCTGGGACTCTCGCTCTCGGGCGGCTACGAGACACAGTGGAAAGAATGGTCGCTCAGCGCCAATGCCAACTACACCTGTCAGCAGGACCGCGACTACTCCTCGCCCTCGGAACCGGAATACAAGCACTACGTGCCCTACTCTCCGCTCCACTCGGGGTCGCTCATCGTGGACCTGGGCTACAGGGGCTACTCTCTCTGCACGTCGGTGCTCTACACAGGCGAACGCTTCTCGCTCATCTCCAACAACACCGACGACCTGCTGCCCGACTGGTATACAGTAGACGTGAAACTCAACAAGCGTTTCCGCCTGGGCAGCCAGACGCTGCAAGCCACCATAGAGTGCAACAACCTCACCAACTCACGCCACGAAGTGGTGAAGCGCTACCCTATGCCAGGACGCAACTTCAAAGTCACCCTCAAATATGAACTATAGATACATTATATATATACTCACCGGCACACTGCTGCTTGCCGCCTGCTCCCTGGAGCCAGACGACAGCAGCGATACCACCGCACCTACACAGACCGCCGACCGGCTGCTGGTGCTCTGCGAGGGACTGTGGGGGGCCGACAATTCGAGCATCGCACTGATAGACCACGGCACACTGACCAACAAGTGGTTTCAGCAGCACAATCCCGGGCAGCATCTCGGCGACACGGGCAACGACATGCTCCTGGTGAACGACACGCTGATAGCCGTGTCGGTGAACTGGTCGAACATAATCCAGTACATCAGGCCCGACGGCACTGCCATCACCGCCACCGAAGACTTGCCCAACAACCGGTGTCTGGCCACCGACGGCGTGCGCTACCTCTACTGCACGTCGTATGCCTCGGGAGGCTATGTGGCAAAGATAGACCTGGTAACCAAGCGCATCGTCGCCACCTGCAGCGTGGGACGCGAACCTGAAGGCATAGCCTACTACGACGGCCGGCTCTACGTGTGCAACACCGGCGGCTACGCCAACCAGACAGGTACAGCCTACGAACAGACCGTGAGTGTGGTAGACGCGCAGACCATGCGCGAGCTCAAGCGCATCGACACGGGATGCACCAACCTCTATGGGCACACGGCCGTGCAGGGCCAGTTCATGTGCATCAATGCCGCCGGCGACAACGACAAGGTGAAAGGACGCTCGCTGGTGCTCAACATGGCCAACGACGAGTTCCAGGTGTTCGACTTCCCCGCCACCTACGCCTGCGGCTATGCCAACCGCTTCTATACCGTGGGCACACAGTATTCCTATGCCACAGACGAGTATGAATACTCCATCCACACCATCACGCTGCCCTCGCTACAAGCCACCGAGGGACTGGCGGGCTACGACGGAGCGCAAGCCGTGATAGAACAGATGCAGACTCCCTACGGACTCTACATATCGCCCTACTCGGGCCACCTCTACGCCACCGACGCAAGGGGCAACGTGACCAACGGCTACGTCTACGAGTTCGGCGCCGACGGCACCCAGCTCAACCGTCACCTCATCCGCGGGCTCAACCCGTCGAGGATGATGGTGCTTCCCTAAGAATCATACATATATAGTCAACAACACACATAAAAAACAAAACAACATGAAGAAACAACTACTCCTCATCGCCACAGCACTGCTCACGCTCACGGGACATGCCCGTGCCGAAGAGCTGAACGCCGTGTGCGTAAGTCTCAAATCGGGACAGACGGAATTTGTGGCTTTCAACAAGAAACCGCAAATCAAGGCCGACAGAGGCAAACTATACGTGGTGTCTGCCGACGACCAGAGCCAGCTCTTGCTGGCAGACCTCAGCCAGGTGGAGAAGATCACGGCTGCCAGCCACGACTTCACCGGCATAGCCAAGGTGACAGTGGACGGCAACTCCACCGAAGAAATCTTCGACCTCAGCGGCAAGCGCGTCAAAGAGATTGTGCCCGGCCGCATCTACATCATCAAAGTAAACGGACAAACTAAAAAAGTAAGAAAATGAAAAAGATTATACTCGCATCCCTCCTGGCAATGCCTCTGGCAGCCTCCGCACAAAGTGCCTTCACCGTAGACAACAACGGCAAGAAGTATTCCTTCCCCATCACGTCTACCATCACCGTGACCGACAACGAAATTTCAAACCTCGTGGAGGCTCCCGCCTACAAGACAGACATGAAGACCATACAGCTCTTCGGCTCTGCCACAGGCTATAAATTCAACAACATGCAACTGGTGAGCGACTACGTATGGGCAGGCAAGCTGATGCCGGCAGAAAACAAGGGATTCAAGTTCAGCGCATCTTCCAAGAACAACGGCGACCAATACTTCGGTCCTGCCAACGACGCCACCGACCTCAACGTAACCGCCTTCGGCACTGCGTCACTGGGCAGCACCAAGTTCTACAACTTCGAGAAGGGCTATGAGCAGGACTCCGTGCTCGTCATCTTCGACGAGCGCAGCGCACAGTTCACCATCTTCGGACTGAAGAAAGCCGAAGTGGACGACCCTGCCACACTCACCACACTCAACTTCGACAGCGAGAAGTGGACAGCCCTCATCGACTCTCCGGAATACGGTGGCAAACTGCTCTATGGAGCAAGCGGCAGCGGGTTCTCGGCAGACGAGACCGTGTATGAATGGACAGACGATGACACACAGCTTCATTCAAAAATCAACGAAGGCTCTTATGGCACTGCTTTTTGGAGTGGCGGCGTGGCAGTGAGCAACTATCACTGCGACATGGACAAGGGAACGTTTAATACACAACTCTCCATTCCTACAGACCTGACAGCCCACTCCGGCAGCAACTTCCTCATCGCCACAGGCTACAACGACGGAAGCACATACGGCTCCGACACCCGCGCCATCATTGACTTCAAGGACGGAAAGGCAAGAAAAATCAAAGGATTGTGGGCAACGAACACAAGCTATTTCCTCAACGAACTCAACATTAGCGGAACTGCCACAGCCACAACTGACACTTACGTGGATGCCGTATTCGAAGGATTTGACAGCAACGACAAGTCTACTGGCACCGTGAAACTTCGTCTGCAGGACGGAGCTACTCCTGTTATGGAATGGAAATACGTGGACCTCTCAACGTTAGGCAAAATCAGTAAGCTGAAAATCAACTATGAGGCATCATCAGACCAATACAGCACTTACGGTCTGTCTTCTCCTGCCTACATCGCCATCGACGACATAGAAATCTACAAGTAAATGAGACTACTCTTTTCTCTTGCCACCTTCACATGCTGCATCTCGCTCCAGGCGCAGACGCAGCGCGTGGAGGTGGTTGAGTATCATCCCGCACCGGGACAGTTCGTCAACATATTGCCCGAAGGCGATGCCTCCGCCTCACACGAGGAGATGTGCCGGCGGTGTGAAGAGCAGATGGAAGACGGCAACATGGTGCACCTCGGTGCCTATGGCGGCTACATGACCGTGAAGTTCGACCACCCCGTGCAGAACAAGCGCGGCTCCGACTTCCGCATCGTGGGCAACGGACTCTACAACATAGACTATCCTCTGGGTGGAACCTTCGAACCGGGCATCGTCTACGTGGGTGTGGGCGACGACGTGAAGACCTGCAAATGGTATGAGCTGGCAGGCTCGGAATACTACACTCGCGAGGTGCACGACTTCTCCATCACCTACCGAAAGCCCACAGCCGAAAGCGGCGAACACCAGCAGCTTCACTCCACCTACGACAACTACATCGGCTGGAGCTGCAAATGGACCGACGGCAATGGTACGCAGCGCGACTCCACTGGCTATCACATGAAACTTGACTACCACCAGCAGAACTACTGGCCGCAATGGGAGAACAAGGACGAACTGACCTTCCACGGCGGCAGACTGCCCAACAATGCCAAGGATGAATCGGGCAAAGGCTCTCTGTGGATACTCTACCGATACGCCGAAGATGCCTACGGCTATGCCGACGCCTCGCTCGCCACCGACCCCTACTCCACCTTCGACCTGGACTGGGCGGTAGACGACAACGGCAATGCCGTGAGCCTGGACCACTGCGACTTCATCCGCGTTATGACGGGCGTGTTCCAGCATTGCGGGTGGATTGGCGAGACGTCAACCGAAGTGGCATCGTTCACCGACCTCCACCTCACCGACGGCTACGACGACAATCCCGTCATCATCACTCCCCGCAAGCCAACCGGCATCCGCCGCACCCCAACTCTTCTCCCCGGCGAAACGGCTCGATTCAACATCCAAGGCAAGCGCCTTGCCAAGCCCGAGCCTGGACTCAACATCATCCACATGAGCGACGGCAGCGTGAAGAAAATAATGGTGAAATAACAAAGATGCGTTAACAACCTGCAATCCGCATTGTAAAAGGAGCAGCATGTTAACGCATCTTTCTTGTAAGAGTCCATAGTTGCAGTAGCAAACAGGCTTAAGGCGAATGCCAATCCGTATTTGGAGATAAAATAGTTTATAAAGAATTTAAGATGAACTCTGTACATAAGATACAAATAAAAGGCTATTCTTTATTACAAAAACTCTTTTTACGTTAGTTTTGCGTATATTTATCGGAGTTCTTTCTTTAGCAACAGAACTTTTTGCTATATTTGCAAAACAACATGTAATGATTAGATTCAAAATCTCTCATTAGAGTTGTAAATTAACTGATCGTCGAACTTAATCTTGATTGTTATAAGAAACAGATAAATAAACCAGAATGAAATGCTAAAGGTTAGTGCAATAATAACCACTTTCCGATAATGATACTTAAAATAGAACATTGAAACTTGAGTATGAAGCATTTCTGTTCTATACTTTTTGAATATTGAGCTTTTAGCTCTTGTTCTCTTTCTATGAATACCGCCAATGTTCAACGCATGAGAACAAGCAGACTGGAGGTTCACGCTTATAGGCGTGAACTGTTCGGTGCTTGTTATGCGTGCAGGTCACTTGGCGGTAACCTATAGAAAGACAAGTTCCGACGGTTGCACGCCTTTTTTATAGAAACAAAAGCAACATGGAATTTAAGGACTTCTAAGCAATGATATTCAACTTATAACAAAAAGAACAACAAATTGAATAGATTATGCAAAAGTTACTTTTAAAAACAACAGTAGTCATTACATTGGCAACAATAGGTTTGGCTTCATGTAGTGATTCCAAAAATGCCATAGACGAAGAGTTTATTCAAACAGCGCACATTATTAACGGCAAAGTTGAAAAAGGGCCTCTTGTGCGTGGTTCTCAAATAGATATGAGAACCCTTGACAAAACACTGGTTCCTACTGGTAATTCCTATACTACAACGATTGAGAACAATACAGGTGAGTTTAATTATGGCTCATTAAAAGTGAATAGTCCATATGCAAAACTTACTGCTGATGGATATTTTTTTAATGAAGTCGATGGCTCATTGTCTAATAGTACTATTAAATTAGATGCGCTCGTAGATTTGTCTGATAACACGTCAGTCAACGTAAATGTACTAACACATCTAAAGAGCCAACGCATAAATTATCTCGTAACAAACAATGGTAAAAGTTTCAAGGAAGCTAACCAACAAGCACAAGAAGAATTGCTGTCTCTGTTTGGGTTACAAGGATACGCATCAAAAGATGCAAGTCAATTTTCGATTACTTCAGGTGATGATGCTGCAGGTGTCTTAATTGTTGTATCTTCTTTGATTCTATCTGACCGTTCTGAGGCGGAAATTGTAGAATTCCTTTCTCTTTTGAGTAATGAATTTAGTACTACCGGGACATTCTCTGATAAGACAAAAGAAAAGATAAAGGCTACTCGCAATTATCTCAATGGTAAACTTGAAGATATCGCTGACAACATAAAAGCACGTTATCAAGAATTGGGATATGATGTTAATGTTAAAGACTTGGCATATTATTTCGATTGGGATAATGACGGCATTGCTGGCAACGAATTGGAAAACACGTCCATTGTCAAGCTCAGTCAGAACAAGATAGATGTACCTGCTGAGGGCGGTGATTTTACCGTAAAAGTGGAATCGGACAAACCTTATTTTTTAGTTCCTCCATCAGAAGTGACAAGTTCTGATACAGGATTAGACGTAACTCCGGGAGAGTCTTTTACAGAGGCTTCAATCTGGAGCAGTCTTTACGAAACAGGAACTGGCACAAAACTCCCAGAAAATGAGAAAAAAACAAGCATTGAAAACAATGTCATTACAATTCATGTTGGTCCTGCCCAATCACGAAAATCAAGTACATGGTCTGTAAAGGTTTATAACGCGAGGGGTGCTGTTGCTGCTGAAATTTCTTTAACACAAGCTGGAAATCCTAATACAATAGTTAATGTCCCAAAACTGGGATCTGGTGGAATAAGTTTCATTGCTGGTACATTGGAAAAGATGCGAGATGCAATAAAAGAAGAACGTGATTTGGAAGGCAATTATGCACTTCAAGAAAACAAACGTCCATATGGTTCAAATAGTAGCAGCATTTATGAGTGCTGGAATAATTTTGGGGCAACTCTCTACTCTTGGTTATGTATTAAGGAAGCAGATGCCTCTGCTTTGAATTGTTATCAACCATTCGTAAATACGTATATTGCATTGAATTACTATCTGTTGTCTTCTCACTGGGGTGGTGTGCCATTCCGTATGGAGCGTACTCTTCCTGACAAATTTTACATACCTCGTACGAATGAAAACGATTTACTTTCGAACCTCTCTTCGCTATTGAAAGAAGCGTTGCCATATTTGAAAGAAAAGAAAAACGAATCCCTTACTGATATAAATAATGCGTTCTTCGTTTCAAGAGACGTTGCAAGGGTCATATTGGCATATGTTTATTGTAATCAAAAGAAATGGGATTCTGCCCTTCCTCTTTTGGAAGAAGTAATAAATAATGGCTATTACAGTTTGACCGAATCAAATGATACACACTACAAGAATGACTCTGAATGTATTCTTGGATTTGAACTACAAACCAGAGCTAACAATAACGAAAAGTTCTGTTATCCATGCTTAGATTACAAAGATGTAATTTTGACTACAGCAGAATGTTTATATCATACAGGCAATACAACGAAAGCCAAAGAATATATAAAATTAATCTGCAAGAAGAAAAATATATCAAATAGCGAAACTGATGTTTTGAAATCTATTGCAATGTTAAGATATAAAATGCAATCCCCGAACTATCTTGCATTCATAAGAAGAAACAATTTGGGAACATCATTTATGGGACTGAATTCAAATCAGACGTATCAGTTACTTTGGCCTATTCCCCTTGCAGAATTAAATAGTAATGGTGCCATGACGCAAAATCCAGGATATTAAAAGACTGCCAATCATTGTAACATAGGCATAGCACCTTGCAATATCTAAACAAGTTGCTATGCCTTCCTTTTTACTACGAATCGTTCACAGGTAAAAATTGAATAGAAATTCCAAGCTGGCAATGTGTTTCGGTTCGGGCGCATATCATGAATTAACAACTTGCCCATGAACACGACCAGATATCATTTAACGACATGCCCCTGCTATGCAGCATTTCACAGGAATGGTTGTGCAAGGATAGGATAAACTCTCTGAAAGGTTTCAAGACCTTGAGATTGTAACATGTTGCTAATGATACTACCATAAATACGAAAAAAATCCTAGCTGCTTGTTATGGGCAGTTAGGATTTTTCAGATTAACGAGACTGGACTTATTTAGAAATCTTCCCGTTACTTCCTACGGTATATGTCTGGGAAAGCGTATTGTTCAACGTTACTAAATAATCAGCCAGTTTGTCGGCAGCCAGGCCTTGTGGGGTAAAGCCGCCATGATCGGACGCTGTGGTAAGTTCTATTCCATTCTTGTTGAGTGTCTTGAAAGAATAGCCCTCAAGAAGGTTGAAGTTGAACTTGCCTTCCGTGGGAGCGTTGTCCTTCAGGGTGATGTTCACTGTGCGCTTGAAGGTGGCAGGGACAGAGTTGGCGTGCACGGTCTTGTTCCACTTGTTGGATGTGACCTGCTCGGTCTGGCTATTGCCGTTGCCGTCTGTATAGGTAACCGACACATTGCAGAGGGTAAGGAACTGGCTGTCGAACTCCATTTCATAGGTAAAGTCCACACTGGCCACCTTATCATCTACGGGAGGATTATGATCGGGACCGTCGTCACCGCCACATGCTGAAAGTACAACACTCATTGCCGTCATACAAAGCAATGCAAAAAAGCCAAGGATAAAATTTCTTTTTCTCATGATAAATGTGTGTAAATAGTTATGAATAATCATGCAACGCCTGCTGACGTTTACCTGTATCAAAAGCAAAAGTATCGACAAAACGTAAAATAACGCCAAGAAAAAACACTGCCAGCCACACAAATGCCGTAACGACGACAGAAAGACAAGAGTAAACAAAGGAATTCCGATAATGGAAGTGGTGTCCGATTACGCGCGCGTGCATAAAGTTTTCAAAACACCAGCACTATATCTATCACTTACGGGGTATTTCTGAATGTAAGTCACTAACATTCAGCATATTAACAGGAGTGATAGATGCCTAAAATCTATCACTATCCATCACTTAACACAACAAAGCCCTCACTCCTACGTAAGAAGTGAGGGCTCGCATATCATGTTAAACCTATCTTGTTACTTGCTTGTGGGAACAAGCTTGATAAGATAGAGGTTTCCTGCGTCTTGCTTGGCAATGGAGTGAGAACCGGCAGCCAGTTTCACGGTAAGTGTCTTGGCATTCAAGTCAATGGTTGCCCCTGCGTCCATAGCCTTCTGTCCATCAATCTTGGCAGTGCACTTAGTAGCACCGGGAGCGCCAAAATAGAGTGTCATGTTCATTTCCTGTGTAGTGGTGAAAGTGATGGAGGTAGCAGATTCCATCTTGAGACAATCTGCATAAGCAGTTCCGTCTACAGTAATGGTTTCTCTGTCAGACTTGGCATAGCAGTTGCCTGTCACGGTGAATGCAGAATTGCTTGCGCTTGCCACATTATTTTCACCTCTAACGAAACTGCAAACTACTGTACCCTCTACAGAAGGTGTGTCGGGTGTAGGAGTCGGGTCTACGGGATCTGGTGTAGGAGTCGGGTCTACGGGGTCGGGTGTAGGAGTCGGGTCTACGGCTGCACTTTCATCACCAAAGATACCCACGAGAGAGGTCTTGTAGTTTGAGAGGATAGCGTCAAGACCTGCACAGCGGCCATAGTCGGCATCGTCCTTGGCATTGTCGAAGGTGTACTGGATGTCGCCTTGGTTCAGACGGCCAGCGCCATAGAAACCTGTCACGATGGCAGGAATATCGGCTGCGGCATCAGGAGTGTATTCATACATCTTGCTTGCGTCGGTATCAAAGTTGTTGTAGCTTGTGCCACCAACCTTTGCCACTACGCTTGAAGGAACGGTTTCATTGCGGTCTGCAACCTCGTAAGCATCGAAGCTTGTGTTGTTCTGTGCCCACGTGATATAGCTGAAGTTCTTGCTCTTTTCAGCAAACACATTACCGAAGGCCTTGAGCACTCCACCCTTTTCACTAGAGAATGTGCCTTCACCTTTAGCGTCTGTACCCTGAAGAGAAATCAGCATAGGCTTGTTGGTGTTGCGGAAGTAGTTGGATTCCACGAATACACTTGCACCACAGGTAACGCCAACACCATACTTGGACACACCGTCATAGTAGTTGTTCCATACGTGAACTGTAGATGTGCGCACGCGAGGATGACGAGAGTCGGAGTGGTCGAACCAGTTGTGGTGGTAGCAGATAAGATTTGACTCACTTTCGCTCTTCATACCGCAGAGGTTAGACTTGCCCGTATCATGATAGTGGTTATAGGCGAAGGTGCAGAACGAAGCACAGTCCTTAGAATCGAGAGAGCCGTCGCCCTTGCCGTGGTCACCGCCACCCTGTTCACCATAGAAGTAGTCACAATTGTGAACCCAGATGTGCTGTGTACCCTTGATTTCCATATTGTCATCGCTGGAACCTTGAAAGAAGAAAGCCATATTGCGAACCTCAACGTTGGTACCGTTAATAATACCGAAGCCAAAGCCATTGAAACAAGCATCGTCACCGATACCTTCCACAGTAACGTTCATCACTGTTTCCTCATTGTTTCCTTTCAGTAAGAGGCCCTTCTGGTCTGACAGGCGCTGGGATGTTGAAGCGTCGGCGGCCTTGATTTCACCAATAAAGCGAACAGCGAGCGGTGTATTGTCGTAGCCCTTTTGCTTGGCTGCGAAAATACTTCCGATACCTACATACTCTTGAACGCCACCTTTGTTGTCCTTGGCAAGTGTGCACTTCACGGTGTTGAATGTGTTCTTGGTGACATAGAGCACCTTGGCACCAGCCTTGAGTGTACCGTCGTTCATATAAGCACCTACGCCATCGGAAACGCCCTTGTGGGCAAAGCCCTGACGATCGTAGTTCTTCACGTTGAGGTTTGCAGCCTCACCTGTTGCTGCCATTTCGTTGCCGTTGGCATCAACAGCAACTACCTTGAGAGAATAGTTGCCTGCCTTCAAACCCACCACGTCGGCACGGCCATAAGTGCCGTAGTTGCGAACCAACTGCTGGTCAATCTTGATGTAGTCGGCATACTGGCCGCCCTTCACGTACACATTGTAGCTCTTGGCATCGCTCACAAGTGTCCACTTGGCATAGAGGCTCTCCTGCCATCCCTTGCTTTCGGTAATCTTGATGCCGTTCTCGGTCACCTCACCGCTCTCGCCACGCTCAGCAGCCTTGGCAAAGCTGATTTCCTTCACAGTGGCAGCATACTCGTCGTTGGCAGAACCATTGGCAGGAGTGATAATGGTGTTGTCGCCCACAAAAGCCACGTTCTTCACATCCTCCGTATTGTAATACTTGATGGAGTTGCTGTTGGTGGTTACGAACATCTGGTTCTTGTTGGTGTTGCGCTGCACGGCATTGTTCACCTTGTTGTTGTCGTCCGGATTCACAGGCTCTGGAGTCACGTTGTTGGGATCAACAGCCGAAATGCTGTAGACAAGCAAGCCGCCATCAGTGGTCGTCAGAGTCACATCGCCGGTTTCCGTAACAACACCCGTACAGGTCTGCTGAGAGGTAGACTGTGTACCGAATCCTGTCGTCTCGCTCAGGTTGTCGGCATAGAGCGCACGCTTTGTCATGTTGTTGGCCGACTGGCAAACTACTGTTACCTTCCAGCCCTTCTGCACATTGGGAATGACACACTTCAAACCCGTAGCATTGAACTCCACGTATTCCTTGCCATAGTTCAGGCGGATCTTTCCTCCGTCGTTGGCAGAACCGGCACCAAACGTGAAGAGCAGTCCCTTTGTAATGTTCAGTTCCACCCCATTGGCTGTCAAGGCAGCGTTGGTCAAAGCCGTAAAGTGGCTATAACGAGTCTTGGTGGCATCGTTATACCAGTTGGCGGCATCTGCCTGGATGGCTGCCTCGTCGGCATCATTCAAGAAGGGATCACGTTCGTTGAACGCCCATGTCTGTGCGCTTGCCATCATCGGGAAGCACAACAGCAGGGTGAGAAGTGTGAATAATGAGTTGATTTTCTTCATAACTTAAATCCTCCTTTACTTTTTCATGAATTTGATAACCTGATTGCCCACGCGCACCATGTACACGCCGCTGTTCAGACTGTTCACGTCGAGCACGGTGTCGCCCTCGGCAGCCTTGGCACGAGCCTGCACACGGCCGGCGGTGTCGAACACCTGGATGAGTGCGCCAGCCTTGAGACCGCTCAGATGGAGCTGGCCGTCGACGATGCCGGTGAAGTTGAACACGCTCACTGTCTTGATTCCGGTAGTGGAGTAAGCAAAGGAGATTTTCACTTGTTCGATGGGGGAAGTCTCTGTGCTGTTGTCGGAATACCTGACAACGGCATTGTCGCCCTCGAACGAGATGCTTGCCACGGTCTTTCCCGTCACGGACTGTCCGTTCACGGTAATTGTCTGTGTGGCATCAGCCCATGCACCCAAAGCCATTGAGCACAAGAGGCATGCAGTCATTACGATTTTTTTCATTACTAATATAAGTTATTAAGTTAGGTCTATTCAAACCTTATTGAAACTTTTAGGGTTTCACTTGTTCTGTTGTTTTGACGATATGCTCTCCGCAGACCTGTTATTGGGTTATTCACTGCAAAATTACAGCATTTCCCTTTTTATCTGAACTTTTTGCCCTATAATTGTCACGCAAACGTTTGCGCAAAAAGATAAAAACCGGGGCATCCCACCCCTGTGTGGGAAAAAACAAGTAACTTTGCACCGCAAAAACGACGCATATATAATAATGTACAACAAAGAAATTGAATCTTATCTCGCCCGCACGGGCTTTGACACATTCGACCCACAAGCCGTGATGTTCGACATGGACGGCGTGCTCTACAACTCCATGCCCAACCATGCCTACAGCTGGAAACACTCCATGGAAACCTTCGGCATACACATGACCGAAGCCGATGCCTATACATATGAGGGCATGCGCGGCGTGGAAACCATCAAACTGCTCATGCGGCAGCAGAAACACGTGGAGGTGAACGACGAGGAGGCACAGCGCATGTACGACGAAAAGTCACGCGTGTTCTCCACACGACCCAGAGCCCACATGATGGAGGGCGTGAAGGAACTGATGCAGAAGATGAAGCGGCAGGGGCTCACCATCGTGGTGGTGACGGGCAGCGGACAGCACTCGCTGCTCGAGAAGCTTGCCCACGACTTTGAAGGACTGGTGTCGCCCGAGCGCATCGTGTCGAGCTTCGACGTGGAACACGGCAAGCCCAATCCCGAACCTTACCTCAAGGGACTCGCCAAGGCTGGCGTGAAGCCCTGGCAAGCCGTGGTGGTGGAGAATGCACCGCTCGGCGTACGTGCCGGAGTGGCTGCCGGCGTGTTCACCATCGGCGTGAACACCGGGCCGCTGCCCAACGAGGCGCTGATCCGCGAGGGGGCCTCTATCGTGTTCGACAGCATGCCCGACCTGCGCGACCACTGGGAAGAAATACACAATATATAAACCTTATCCAAAATTCCGTAACTGCCGAGGTGGTCATGATGAGTAACTTTGCACCCGCAAACCAAGATTAAGAACAAAAAGACAATGAACACAAAGACTACACTCACCACCCTTGCCCTCGCACTTGCCGCCCACGGAGCCGTGCTGGCACAGGAAGACACCACCACCGTGAAGGGACAGCGGCTCGACGGCGTGACCGTGACCTCCGGGTCGACCACACGCCGCATGGCAGGCGCTGTGAACGGCACTGTCATCACCCGCCAGGAGCTCTTCAAGGCGGCCTGCTGCAACCTGGGCGAGAGTTTCGTGACCAACCCTTCCGTTGACGTGAACTACAGCGATGCCACCACGGGTGCCAAGCAAATCAAACTGCTCGGGCTGAGCGGCACCTATGTGCAGATGCTTAACGAAAACCTGCCTGCTTTCCGCGGTGCGGCACTGCCCTACGCACTGGGCTACGTGCCGGGCACATGGATGCAGAGCATACAGGTGTCGAAGGGCAACGCCTCGGTGAAGAACGGCTACGAAGCCATCACCGGACAACTCAATGTGGAGTATCTCAAGCCCGAGGCTGAACAGGCCGTCGACGTGAATCTCTACGGCAACACCAAGGCCAAGTTTGAGGCCAACGCTGATGCCAACCTGCATCTCGACCAGCGGCTCTCCACCAACCTGCTGCTGCACTTCGAGAACTCGTGGGGACACCACGACCAGAACAACGACGGATTCATCGACATGCCGCGCGTGCGGCAATACAACCTGTCGAACCGATGGGTGTGGAAGGGCGACCGCTACATCTTCCACGGCGGACTGAGCCTGGTCAATGAGAACCGCACCAGCGGACAGACCGCCCACAGCCACAGCATGGAGGGCGAACCTTACCGCATCGGCATACGCACCAACCGCTATGAGGGCTATATGAAGCATGCCTTCGTGCTCGACCCCGACCACGGCGGCAACCTTGCCCTGATGGGCAACGTGTCCATGCACGAGCAGGATGCCAACTACGGGCACAAACTTTATGGCGTGAACGAGAAAAATGCCTACGCCCAACTGATGTACGAGACAAACTTCACCCCCGAACACAATCTCTCGGCCGGCATAAGCGTGAACTACGACTACCTGGGCCAGCGACTCAACCTCGCCGGCAACAACGAGCGCATCAACGAGCGCGAGACCACGCCGGGTGCCTATGCACAGTACACGCTCAACCTGCAGCAGCGGCTGGTG
>ULUS01008926.1_pt1 | contig 32312 bp, 17 predicted proteins | sample 1958761 | NCBI WGS metagenome assembly ULUS01 (sample SAMEA4835767, study PRJEB28245) | human gut metagenome | biome: gut microbiome; material: fecal sample | place: Denmark | collected 2008
TTTAGGCCTTTCTAAGCCTTTTTAGGCCTTTCTAAGCCTTAGCTAATTCTTTTTACTCTTTTACCTTTTTACTCTTTTACTTTCTACCTTTCCAACCTGTTTACTTTTCTATATATGTACAGCAGGTAGCGGCGTATGGGTAGCAGTCGGGTCCAGATAGCCGAATAGATGCGCCATTTGCGTCCTGAGGTATAGTCGGGCGTGCTGCGTCCTTTGCGGTAGAACGCCAGAGCGATGCCGCGTATGTCTGCCAGCGTACACTCCTCGGTGCCGAGATTGCCGTCGCCGCGCAGCGTCACCTTGTCGCCGTCGATATTCACGATGCGGTGCAGCACGTACGTCTTCGGACTTATCTCTGCCAGCACAGCGTCGCCGCAACGCACGGTGGTGTGTTTGCCAAGTATCGCTTTGTCGCGTCCGTCTTCGAGGAACGGGCGCATGCTGAAGCCTTTCAGTTTGAAGGTGACGGTGTGCCCTTGGTTTATCATCTCCACGAAGTACGGTATCAGTTGTGCATTGTTGTACTGTCTTATTTCTTTTTCCATGTTGAGATAGGGTGTGAGATGTGGTGAGGTGGTGAGGTGTTGAGAGATGTTGTGGTGGTGAGATGGTGAGGTGGTGAGAGATGTTGAGGTGGTGAGATGGTGAGGTGTTGTGGTGGTGATGTGTTGAGATGTGTTGTGATTTTACTGATGGGGTGCTGTCAGCGTCTTGAAGCTCACCTCTGCTGCCTCCTTGTTGGGCAGACAGTGCAGCGCATAGATGTACTGTGCAGCCTCGATGAGTCGTATCACGGCGTTGTATGTGTTGCGGAACACCACTTTGTCCCACTTCATCGTAGAGCAGGCAGGCAGAATGTATGTGAACGCCTTTGTAGGTGCTAAACGCTCCACGCGGTTCTCCTTCGCGCGCACTATCTGCGTTAAGGCTCCAATCGGTGCCTTAATGTTGCGGTAGCATGGCGTCTTGCCGCTCCACGGACTGCCGTAGATGTACGCCTTGCCGTCGATGACGCGCACCACGGGGTTGTCGTCGTTCATCAGGTCCGATCCCGGTATGTTGTCGAGCCAAAGCTGCGTGTGCGTGCTCTTGCCCGTGCCGCTCTTTGCGGTGAACGCATAGCCGTAGCCGCCGTTTCTCACGAGCGAAGCGTGTATGAGCAACGTGTCGAAGAAGCTGCCGCGGAAGGCGTAGAGCATCATCAGCGCGTTGTTCAGTCCGAACTGGCGCATCTGATAGTTGCCGTTCAGCGCACAAACGCCCTCGCTGAAGTCCTTGTTGGTCTGCAGCAGACAGCAGCTGCGTCCGTGTATGTCCTTCACTATATACTGATAGCCGCCGTTGTCGAGTAGGTCTACAACGGTGTCGCCGTTGCCCGTCTCGAACGTGTCTATGCGCTCGCGGCGGTCCTTAGCCACGGGAGCCAGCGTGTCGTCCACGCGCAGCGTAAAAAGAAAATCGTCGTTTGAGCCTTCTTTCTTGAAAGGCTCGAACGACGGTAACAGTTCGGTGTTGTTCTTTCCGTTTTCGGCAAAGACAACCCTCACGTTATGTTCTGCAATGCAATAGTCTGCTATGATATCCATTATTTCTTCTTCGCCTTCTTTGTCTGCAAATCGGCACGCTCGCTATCGTCTGGTACGAGACAGCTGTATGTAAAGTCGTGCTTTGTGACGTATTTCACGTTGTAGTGTCCTCTTGTTGCGTAGCGCTTCTTTATAGCCACGTATTTCTTCTCTATCTCCTTGCGTGTCTTTGCGAAGTAGGTTACGCAAGTGGGGGTGGCGAATCCGTTAGCCTTCAGATGGTCGCGCAACTGGAACGAGTAGTTGTTGCGGCTGTAGAGAAAGCCTGTCTTGGTGTCTACCCAAGCCGAATCGAGCTGCTGAATCTCTGTGATGTACACCGTAGAGTCGTTGAACGATGTGGCTACACCGTATACGTAGAGTCGCTCCTGCTTCTGCAGTGCGAACATAAGCGACGGCATGAGCAGCAGTGCCAATGCCAGTAATGTGCGAATCTTCATTTCTTTCCTTGTTTTCTGTTGTTTCAGCGGCGCTGTCTTTATGGTCGCGTCGCAGCTTTATCTGCCCAGGTAAGCCTTGAGCAGCTTGTTCTTTGTATTCTGTTTCAGCTTGCGTATAGCCTTCTCTCTTATCTGGCGTACACGTTCGCGTGTGAGTCCGTACTTGTTGCCGATTTCCTCCATCGTGCATTCGGGCTGGTTGATGCCGTAGAAAGCCTCTACCACGTTGCGTTCGCGCTCGTTGAGCACGGAGAGGGCCAACGCAATCTCCTCGCGCATCGACTCTATCACGAGCTGGCTGTCGGTAGACGGCTCGTTCTCGCTCGGCATGAAGTCGAGCATGCTTGCTCCGTCGCTCTCGGTCATCGGCGCGTCTACGCTCACCTGTCGTGTGTCCACCTTCAGCACGTCCTCAATCTTTTCGTGCGGCATATCGGTCTTTTCGGCTATCTCGTCGATGCTTGGTCGGCGTTCGTTCTCCTGCTCAAACTTGTTCAGTATGCGCTTTATCTTGTTCACGCTACCCACCTGGTTGAGCGGCAGACGCACCACGCGGCTCTGCTCTGCGATGGCCTGCAGAATGCTCTGTCTGATCCACCATACGGCGTACGAGATGAACTTGAAGCCGCGTGTCTCGTCGAACTTCTCGGCAGCCTTCAGCAGTCCGATGTTGCCCTCGTTGATGAGGTCGGGCAGCGAGAGACCCTGGTTCTGATATTGCTTTGCAACGGAGACAACAAAACGCAGATTCGCCTTTGTCAGCTTCTCAAGAGCCTTGCGGTCGCCGTTCTTTATGCGGTGGGCGAGCTCCACTTCCTCTTCTGCGGAAATCAGCTCTTCGTGACCAATCTCCTGAAGATACTTATCGAGCGAGGCGTTCTCTCGATTTGTAATCGATTTGGTTATTTTAAGTTGTCTCATTAAGTGTTGCTTTTTTTGATATTATTTTATTGTTAAAAGGGCTGGTGCGTTATACACGCATCATTCTGCAAATTTAGTTATTTCTATTGGTTGTCGCAAATTTTAATCTATTTATTTTTATTGTTGCTCGGCAAAACTAATGTTGGTGCCGTCGTTTTTACGTTCTGCACCGTTCGCCGCCCGATCGGATTCCGTCCGCCGTCCGATGCTTCGACCAGTCAGCGCGGATGCCTAATCGACAACAAAAAAAGCGGAGGTCTTTAGGGCCTCCGCTTTGTATCTTATGAGCCTACGACATACCTGTCGTAGACATGGCAATCAGTAGTGTTGTTTTGTAGTGCCTACGGCAGGAACTGAAAGTCAGCGGCGCGTAGCGGAAAGCTAATGTCGTAGGCTCCTATCGTTTAGTCCTCAAGCGGCACTGCGAAGTAAGCCTTCTTGCCGGTAGGATAAACGCCCTGGATGTAGAGCACTGGGTCTTTGCTTGTAGAAGCCTCCTTCACGGCGTTCTGCAGATCCTCGATAGTCTTCACGGCGCTGTCGTTGACGCGCTGGATGATGAAGCCCTTTGTGATGCCTGCGTTCTTCAGCTTACCTGCGTTCACCTTCAGCACCTCCAGACCGTAGCCAATGTTCATCTGCTCCTTCTGGGCGTCTGTAACGGCGCGGAAGTTGCCGCCGAGCACGTCGAGGTCAGCCTTCTTTACGACCTGCGTGTTGCCCTTCTCGTTCTTCAGCGTCATGGTCTTTGTAGCCTTCTTCTTGTCGCGCAGATAAGTGACGGTCACCTTGTCGCCCGGGCGTTTCTTTGCGAGCACCTCCTGCAGTTCTGCCATCTTGCCCACCGGCTTGCCGTCGATAGCAGTGATGACGTCTCCTTCCTTCATGCCAGCCTCTTCAGCCGCACTCTCCTCAGAAACCTTGGCTACGTAGATGCCCTCCATTGTGCCGAGGTCTACGTCCTCGCCCTTATCCTTCTTTGCGTCTACATAGTTCTTCACGTCCTGACCCTGTATGCCGATGAGCGCACGCTGCACGGTGCCGTACTGCTTCAGGTCGGCTACCACCTTGTTCATGATAGAGGTAGGAATAGCGAAGCCGTAGCCGCTGAACGAACCGGTCTGAGAGTAGAGCATGGCGTTGATGCCGATAAGCTCACCGCGAGTGTTGACGAGTGCGCCGCCCGAGTTGCCGGGGTTGATGGCAGCGTCGGTCTGTATGAACGACTCCACGCCGTTCTGATAGAGCGAGCGAGCCTTAGCGCTCACGATGCCCGCCGTAACGGTGTTGGTAAGGTTGAACGGGTTGCCCACGGCGAGCACCCATTCGCCCACCTTGATGTCGTCGCTGTTGGCGATTGTGATAGCCGGCAGGTTCTTGCCGTCGATCTTGATGAGCGCCAGATCAGACGCTTTGTCGGTGCCGATGATGCGAGCCGAGTATTCCTTGTTGTCGTTGAGCGTAACGGTCAGTTCGTCGGCGTCAGCCACCACGTGGTTGTTCGTTACGATGTAGCCGTCGGTAGAGATGATGACGCCAGAGCCAGATCCCTGCTGCTTCGGTGTGCGCACGCTGCGCTTCTGCTTACCGCCGTTGCCCTGCGGGTTGCCGAAGAAGCCGAACGGGTCAGAGAAGAAATCGGAGAACGGGTCGCTCTCCACCTCTACGGTCTGCACCTTCGAGTTCTTTGTGCTGAGGATATGCACCACCGACGGCAGCGACTTCTCTGCTGCGTACGTCAAGTCGACGGGCTGGGCAGGCACGGCAGCCGATGTAGCCGGCGTAGCGTTCACCTTTAGTAATGTTCCTGTAGAGAAGGCAAAGGCAAGAGCGCTCATTGCCACAACAAAATACTTAGAATACTTTTCCATAGTTCTGTTTATTTTCTTGTTTGTTATTGTTTTCTAATCGTTTACGACCTACTTAACGCTGTCGCCCGGTTTGACACATTGCCGTTCGTGTTGGTCGAGCGGTGTTAAAACAACAGCGTTTCTGTTTTCGTGGTTGCAAATTTAGGCGCAAAAATTGTTAATCTGACAAATTGACATGCATCTTTATCCCATTTTAACACTACAATTTAACATATTAACGGCTGTTAGAAAACAAATGCTCGTTTTTTACTTTTGTTTTATATCTGCCGCCTCCCTGCGTCTCATGTTGGGGAAATAGCGCAGTGTCAAGTAAAGTGCAGCAATCATACCGATAGCTCCGCCAGCATAACCTATATATTCTATAGATAGCCGGCTCACCACCAGTCCGCCCACGTAGGCGCCGCTGCCTATGCCGAGGTTGAAGATGCCCGAGAAGATAGACATGGCGATGGACGTGGCGTGCTCCGGCGCAAAGCGTATGGTGTTGTCTTGAAAGGCTATGTTGAATGCTGTAGCCATGGCTCCCCACAAGATGCAGACGGCGAGGATGTACGCCATGCCCGTAGCCGCAGCCTGCAGCAGAAGCATGCACAAGGCAGGACCTAACGTGACGGCAAGCATGAAGCGGCGGCGGTTAGACATATAGTATTTTGAGAAGGCTATGCTGCCGAACATGCCCGAACCGCCGAACACGATGAGCACCAGCGTCACGGTGTCGGGCGACATGGCTGCCACCTTGCCCAGGAATGGCTCGATGTAGCTATAACCAGTGTAGTGGGCTGTAGCGAAGAGCACCGACATGATGAACACGCCCAGCAGCACGCGGTTGTGCAGCAGCGTCGGAAGCTCCTTGAAGGCGAACTTGCCTCGACTCTGCAGTTTGGGAAATACCATGAGTATGAACACGAATATGAGGGCGGAGATGATGGCGATGCTCAGAAACGTCATTCGCCAGCCTACATAAAGACCTACCACGCGACCCAGCGGCAGACCTACGACCATGGCTACCGACGAACCAGTGGCAATAGCACTCAATGCTAAGGCACGCCTTCCGTCGGGCACGGTGCGCACAGCGAGCGGCGAGGCTATCGACCAGAATATAGAGTGGGCGCAAGCCACACCGATGCGCGAGAGCATCAGCGTGTAATAGCCTTCGGCTAATGCCGACCCTACATGGCTCACCACGAACAACGCTATTATGGACAGCAACAACCGCTTCAGCTCCATCTTCGACACCATTATCATCAGTGGCAGCGACATTATAGCAACCACCCAGGCATACACCGAGATGAGCAGACCGGCGCGCGCCTCGCTGATATTAAGGTCGGTGGCAATGTCGGTGAGCAGGCCGATAGGCATAAACTCGGAGGTGTTGAACACGAACACGGCAAAGGTAAGCCCTACAAGGGGCAACCATCTGGTAAAAGATTCTTTGTTTTGCATCCTAAAAATAAAATGTATTATTTGTTATCCTTTTTTACGTTGCAAAGTTACGCAATTAATAAGGTATAACTGCAACATGTAAACGTTTAACGTTGCAGAACGTGATGCAAATCAAGCGAAGGTCGCAAAAAATCTTTCTCTAAATTCTTAAAATGTGGCAGAATAGGGATATTCATAACATTTTATAGGGAAATTTCTCTTGTCGTTAGTCGAATTTATCGTAAATTCGCAACATTAATCAAAACACATAGAACAATGAAGAAGTTTTTAATGGCAGCCCTGGCGCTGCTTACATCGGTGCTCGGCGTGCAGGCGCAGGGCTATCAGGACTATAGAGACCATAATTACGGGAGCCGCCGTGACTACTCCATGTATGCCAACCGCTACGACCGCTTCGGCATCGACGGCGTGTATATGGGCATACGCATCGGTCCGTCGTTCACCACCGTCGACTCCGACGACAAGGCGCTCGACGGCGGCAATACGCAGACTGGTCTCAACCTCGGTGTGTTCGGCGGTATGCAGCTCTCGCCGAAAGCTCCGGTGTTCATCGAGAGCGGACTGATGTATGTGGAGAAGGGCGGCAAGAACCTCTATGAGGGCAAGAAGGTGACCTACAGTCTCCACTATCTCGAGATACCGATCGTCATGAAGTATGCCATACAGCTCAACGAGCACTTCTCTGTGCAGCCGTTCGCCGGCGGCTACTTCGCGTTCGGCGTGGGCGGCAAGGCTAAGAACTTCGGCGACCGCGAAGTGTCCAACTCCTTCTCACACCACTACTTCAAGCGCTTCGACGCTGGTCTGCGCTTCGGTTGCGGCGTGACGTACGACCTCTTCTACGCCGACCTCACCTACGATGTCGGACTCTCTAACATCTGTCACGACGAGTTCGACACATCGCACAACCGCAGCCTGTCGCTCAGCTTGGGTGTCAACTTCTAACATTTTATAGTGCATTTGTAGCCTATTAGTAGCGGAGGTTTCCGGCCTCCGCAGCAAACTGAGTATGTAATTTGACTTGGTGCTGCGGAGGCAGGAGGCCTCCGCTACTGTTAGTTGAATAAAAAAACGACCAAAAATTGCTCAAAATGCACAATTTTCAGTAACTTTGCAGTCTGTTGGAAACAGTGTCTCGGTTCTGTCGCTGCTGTGCATAGGCGCAGGAGAGGAAAGTCCGGGCAGCACAGGGAACCCCACTTCCGAAAGTAGAAGCTGTCGGCGACGGCAGGTGTCGGTAGAAGAAAACAACCGCCACGCCTCGTGTGTGGTAAGGGTGAGAAGGTGGTGTAAGAGACCACCAGCCGGTGGGTGATCATCGGGCTGTACCATCTGGGGGCTGCAAGTTCATGTATACCATCGTTTGAGGGCGTCCCGTCCGACCATAGCGACGGTGGAGGGTAGAATGCTGGAGACGCAGGGCGACTTGCGTAGTAGATAAATGACAGAAGGCTCGCGGCGCAGCAATCCGGCGCGAGAAACAGAACCCGGCTTATAGAGACACTGTTTCCAACTTTTTTTACAACGTATTCCTTGCTGAGATGAAGCGGATTAATCGGATTCTTTGCTGAAATAAAAATAACAACGGATTAATCCGCGTTAATTCAACTACACCCAAAGTTAAATCCGTTGTCGATTCAACGCAGCCTAAAAATCCGCAGTTGGTTCAAATAAAAAAAACGAACTCCGTTTAATCCGCTTTTAATTCGGACTGAAACGGAGTTCGTTCTTAATTCAATATCCTGTTTACTTGATAACCTTTACAGTCTTGCCGTTAGCCAGACGTACGATGTTGATGCCCTTCTGGAGGCTGTTGACGCGAGCGCCACCGAGAGTGTAGATCTCTGTGATAGTGCTGTTGTCGGCAGTGTTAACTGAGTTGATGCCGTCCACAACGTCCTTGTTCACGAGCTTGATGTACTTGTAGAGAGCGTTCGACTGCTGGTTGCTGCCCTCACCGCTACCTATCCATTGATAGTATTTTTTTTCCTTATGCCTTCTTGCGCTGCGGCAGCAGCGATGCGCCTATACTTACAACGAGCACGGCGAGGATGATGCAGAGCGAAGCCACGGCGTCTATCTCCACCCACTCGTGAATGAGCATCTTCACACCGATGAAGAGCAACAGTACGCATACGCCGGTCTTCAGATAGCGGAAGCGGTCGGCGATGGCTGCCAGGAGGAAGAACATAGCACGCAAACCGAGGATGGCGAAGATGTTAGAGAAGAACACCACATACGGGTCGAGCGACACCGAGAACACAGCCGGAATGCTGTCGAACGCGAATATCAAGTCGCTGAACTCTATCACGAGCACCGTCACGAAGAGCGGGGTGAAGAGCAGACGGCCTGCCTTGCGTATGAAGAAGCGGTCGCCCTCAAACTGTGTGTGTATGCGTCCGGTCTTCGAGAGTAGTCGCACGATAGGATTCTTCTGCACGTCCATCTCCTCCTTCTTGTTACGGTCGAGGAACATCTTCACACCACTATATATAAGTACGCCACCGAATACCAGCAGCACCCAGTCGAAGCGGCTGATTATGGCCGCGCCGAGGAAGATGAACACGAAGCGCAGCACTATTGCGCCGAGGATGCCCCAGTTGAGCACGTGCTGATACTCGTTCTTGCCCACGCCGAACGCCGTGAATATCATCATCATCACGAACAGGTTGTCTACCGACAGCGTCTTTTCTATAAGGTATCCAGAGATATAGCTCACCGTCATATAATGGCGATACTGCTGCAGACTCGCCTCAAAGTCCGACGGGTCGAGCTTCAGGTGTGGAGCGTACGCCGACGCCACGGCTTTAAGGTCGGCAAAGCTGCTTATGCCGTGCACCATGTCGCCCTTGAACCATAGAAAGACCGAGAAAACAAGTGCGAGTGTTATCCAAACGGCAGTCCATGTGCCTGCCTCACGTATCGACACCTCGTGCGCTTTCTTGTCTATTACGAGCATGTCGAGCACGAGAATGGCGGCTATAAAGACTATGAAGCCGCCCAAAAACATAAATTCTGAAAGATGAAACATGTGTTACTTTTATTTGTTCGGGTGCAAAGTTATACCTAATAATCCGAACACACAACATTTAAATGCGGTTTTAACCGAATTGTAACAAAGGTGGTGAGGTGTTGTGGTGGTGAGATATGATGTTGTGGTGGTGAGATGGTGAGATGGTGAGATATGATGTTGTGGTGGTGAGATGGTGAGATATGATGTTGTGGTGGTGAGATGTTGTGGTGGTGAGATGGTGAGGTGGTGAGATGGTGAGGGTGTTGTGTATAAAATCTCTTAAAACGCGTTTTTTAAGCCCTCTAAGCGCTGCTAATCCAAATATTTTTTGTAATTTTACACCCTTGAAGACGACCCTAAAATCGCTTACAGCGAAAATAAAGGGCATTTGAGGCGATTTTCCGTTGTAGGAAGCGCCCGCATAAACGCAATAAAAATACATTTTATAATAATCAATGGACGAAAATCAAACAATTGATCTGGACAGAGTCCAGAAAATCAACATTGAGGAGGAGATGAAGAAGTCGTACATCGACTATAGTATGTCGGTGATTGTGGCTCGTGCCCTCCCTGATGTTCGCGACGGATTCAAGCCGGTTCACCGCCGCATCCTCTACGGTATGCTCGGCATCGGCAACACAAGCAGCAATCCTTACAAGAAGTGTGCGCGCGTCGTTGGTGAGGTGCTCGGTAAGTACCACCCGCACGGCGACTCTTCTGTCTACGGCGCTTTGGTGCGTATGGGACAGAGCTGGAACATGCGCTACATGCTTGTGGACGGACAGGGTAACTTCGGTTCGGTTGACGGCGACTCTCCTGCTGCCATGCGATACACCGAGTGCCGCCTCTCGAAAATGGGCGAGCACATCATGGACGACTTGGAGAAGGACACTGTAGACATGGACCCTAACTTCGACGATACGCTCACCGAGCCGTCGGTTATGCCTACAAAGATACCTAACCTTCTTGTGAACGGCGGCAACGGTATCGCCGTTGGTATGGCTACCAACATGCCTACCCACAACCTCTGCGAGGTTATCGACGGCTGCTGCGCATACATCGACAACCCCGATATCGACACCGACGGACTCATGCAGTACATCCAGGCGCCCGACTTCCCTACGGGTGCGTACATATATGGCTTGCAGGGCGTGCGCCAGGCTTACGAGACGGGCCGCGGACGCATCGTTATGCGTGCAAAGTCTGAGATCGAGAGCGGCGATACCCACGACAAGATTGTTGTTACCGAGATTCCTTACGGCGTCAACAAGGCCGACCTCGTTGCCGGCATCGCCGACCTCGTTAAGGAGGGCAAGATTACGGGCATCTCTAACGTCAACGACGAATCGGGCCGCCAGGGAATGCGTATCGTTGTCGACGTGAAGCGCGACGCCAACGCCAACGTCATCCTCAACAAGCTCTACAAGATGACAGCCATGCAGTCGTCGTTCTCTGTCAACAGCATTGCGCTTGTCAACGGTCGCCCGCGTCTGCTCACGCTTAAGGAGTGCGTTAAGTATTTCGTAGAGCACCGTCACGACGTCACCATACGCCGCACAAAGTACGACCTCAAGAAGGCTCAGGAGCGTGCCCATATCCTCGAAGGCTTGATTATCGCCTGCGACAACATCGACGAGGTAGTGCGCATCATCCGTGCTTCTAAGACTCCGTCCGACGCTCAGCGCAACCTCGAGAAGCGTTTCGACCTCGACGAACTGCAGTCGAAAGCCATCGTCGACATGCGCCTCTCTCAGCTCACCGGCCTGCGCATCGACCAGTTGCACGCCGAGTTCGAGGAATTGGAGCGTCAGATTGCCTACTTCGAGCAGATTCTCAGCGACCCTGAGCTTTGCAAGAAGGTGATGAAGGACGACCTGCAGGAGGTGAAGGAGAAGTACGGCGACGAGCGCCGCACGGAGATCAAGCCGTACGAGCACGAGTTCAACGCCGAAGACTTCTACCCGAACGACCCGGTTGTCATCACCGTGTCGCACATGGGCTACATCAAGCGCACACCGCTCAGCGAGTTCCGCGAGCAGTCGCGCGGCGGCGTAGGTTCGAAGGGAGCACGCACACGCGAGCAGGACTTCACCGAGTACATCTACCCGGCTACGATGCACCAGACCATGCTGTTCTTCACACGCAAGGGCCGCTGCTACTGGCTCAAGTGCTACGAGATACCCGAGGGCGACAAGAACTTCAAGGGTCGCGCCATCCAGAACATGCTCAACATCGAGCCCGACGACTCTGTCAACGCATTGCTGCGTCTGCGCGGCTTGAACGACGAGGAGTTTGTGAAGTCGCACTACGTAGTGTTCGCTACGAAGAACGGTACGGTGAAGAAGACAAGCCTCGAGGCTTACTCGCGTCCGCGCACCAACGGTGTCAACGCCATCAACATCGTTGAGGGCGACGAGGTGGTAGACGTGCGCCTCACCAACGGCAAGAACGAGATTATCCTCGCCAACCGCAACGGACGCGCCGTACGCTTCGACGAAGACTCTATCCGCACCATGGGTCGTGTGTCTACCGGCGTGCGCGGCATGAAGCTCGACGACGGCGACGACCAGGTTGTGGGCATGATTGTCGTGAACAACGCCGAGACCGAGACCGTGATGGTTGTGTCTGAGAACGGTTACGGCAAGCGCTCGCAGGTAGAAGACTACCGCAAGACCAACCGTGGCGGCAAGGGCGTGAAGACATTCTCTATCACCGAGAAGACCGGTCGTCTCGTGGCTATCAAGAACGTCACCGACGACAACGACCTTATGATCATCAACAAGAGCGGCATCGCTATCCGCCTCGCCGTTTCGGAGTGTCGTGTCATGGGTCGCGCCACACAGGGCGTGCGCCTCATCAACCTCTCAAAGAAGAACGACGTCATCGCAAGCGTATGCAAGGTGATGAGCACTGAGAAGGAGGCTGAAGTGAGCGGCGACAAGGACGACGAAAACGCAACCCCTGCTACCGATGGTCAGGCAACAGAGGCTCCGCAGACCGAGACTCAAACAACAGAAACAGAATAACAATTAAACCAAACAAAGTTATGAAAAAATTATTCGTAGCAGCATTGCTGGCAGTAACTGCCACATCTGCATTTGCTCAGGACATCAAGTCTGTTCTTAAGGCAAAGGATTATGCTGAGGCACAGAGCGGTCTCAACTCTTGCCTCTCTTCGCTCAACGACGAAGACAAGGCTAAGGGCTACAACAAGCTCGTCGACCTCTCTTTCGACAAGTTCAACAAGGAGAACGTCGTAGCTGTAGAGGCTCAGACTCTCGAGCAGATGGGTCAGAAGAGCAACAAGACCTACGACAAGCAGGGCATGTACGACGCTCTTCTCAACGGTCTTAACAACGCTCTCGAGTGCGACAAGTACGACCAGCTCCCCAACGCTAAGGGCAAGGTGGCTCCTAAGTTCCGCAAGAAGAACGCAGACCGCATCTGGCCTAACCGCATCCAGTTCGTTATCGCTGGTCAGGACGGCTTGCAGGGCGACGACCAGACCGTGGCTTACAAGTATTTCGCAGCTTACGTAGACAGCTACACAGCTCCGCTCTTCGCCGACGTTGACAAGGGCGCACGCGACGAGTATCTCGGCAGCGTAGCCCTCATCGCAGCTCGTCTGGCTTACCAGATGAAGGACATGGACAAGGCTAACCAGTATTGTGACGTAGCCCTCAACGACACAGCTTCTTACAAGGAGGCTCTCGGCGTTAAGGTGGCTTTCATGCAGCAGGCTATGAAGACCAAGGAAGACTCTCTGCGCTGCCTCAAGGACGTAGAGGCTCTCTACCTCAAGGACAAGGCTAACGAGAACATCTTCTCTGTGCTCGCTCCGCTCTACGGCGCTCTCGGCATGCAGGACAAGCAGGACGCTATCCTCGCTGAGCGTCTCGCTGCCAACCCCAACGACTTCATGGCTAACCTCGTGAAGGGTCAGGCTCTCATGAACGCAAGCAAGTGGGACGAGGCTATCGCTACTCTGCAGAAGGCTACCGCAGCTAAGGATGACGCTCTTGCTCTCACCTTCCTCGGCTTCTGCTACAACAACAAGGCTGCTGCGCAGCAGGACATTGCAGCGATGAAGGGTCTGTTCGAGAAGGCTAAGGAGTGCTTCGAGAAGGCACGCGACATCGACCCCAACCAGCAGCGCGCAAGCTGGTCGTACATGCTCGACAACACCAACTACAACTTGGAGCGTCTGAACGGTGGCAAGTAATCTGCCGTTAGCTTCTATTTTTATTAATTAACTCATGCGGCATGTCCTGCCTATATATATAATAAGGTGGGGCATGCCGTGGATTGTAATCGGGATAAAATGTTCAGAAAACTATTTCTGGTGTCGCTGTTTGCATTCATCGCCCTCGCTCCTGCCTTTGCGCAGAAGAAGGAAATCTCGCAAGCCAAATCTGCTATTAAGGCGGGCAATGCGGTTGAGGCTGAAGCCTCGATGCGCAAGCTGCTTGCCGACTCTGCCCACCGGCAGAACGAGAAGATATGGCTTGTGCTGTTCGACGCTGTGAAGAAGCAGTACGAGGACGTCAACGAGAAGATGTATCTCAAGCAGTCTACCGACACCGCAAAACTCTTCGATGCCGCCTACCGTATGTTCGGTGTGCTCGAAGCGCTCGATTCTGTTGACGCCATGCCCGATAAGGATGGGCGCATAAAGCTGAAGTATCGACGCAAGCACGCCGACTATCTCGACGCCTATCGCAAGAACCTCTATACCGGCGGTTCCTACTTCCTCAACAAACAGGACTATCCGCGCGCGTTCAAGCTCTTCGCAGCGTACATCGACTGCGCCTCGCAGCCGCTCTTCGAGAGTCAGCAGTACGACTCTCGCGACAAGCGCCTGCCTTCGGCAGCGTTCTACGCCCTCTACAGCGGCTATCGTGCCAACGACGCCGCAGCCACTCTGCGCTACAAGCAGCTGGCTGAGACCGACACGGCGCGTCTGCCGCTCACGCTCGAGTACGAGGCTGAGACCTACCGCGCACAAGCCGACTCGGTCGGCTACCTGGCTACGTTGGAGAAAGGTTTCGCCCACGACCCTGCGTCGGGCTACTTCTTCCCCCATCTGTTCGACTACCGCTTCCAGCGTGGCGACACCGCCCAGGCGCTCGACGTCTGCAACCGTTCGCTTGCCAAGAACGCCAAGAGCACGGTGGCTATGGAGGCTAAGAGCGCCGTGCTGCTCACCATGAAGCGCTACGACGAGTGCGTGCAGGTGTGCGACTCGGTGATAGCTGCCGACGACGCCGCTGCCAACGCTTATCTCAACGCCGGTCTGGCTTACTTCAACCAGGCGGTGAAGATAGACAATGCGCCGAAGCATACTCGTGCCGAGCGCGCAGAGATGCTTGCGCTCTACCGCAAATCGCTTAAGTATATGCAGCCTTATCGCCAACTCGCGCCCGCACGCTCCGACCTGTGGGCTATGCCGCTCTACACTATCTACCTCAACCTGAATATGGGCAAGGAGTTCGTGGAGATTGATGCGATAATGAAGCAGAAGCGATAGGGCAGGGGCAGAAGCATAAGCGCTGTATTGATAAAGTAATAGGTGCTCCACTATGGAGCGACCGTTTTTTATGGGTTGAAAGCTCTGTATTGCACCACTTCGTGTGGGGGCGATACAGTGCTTTCAACCCTTTTTTTGTTCGTAGGAGGGTATGGCTTCCCTGCCATACCCACGCAGCCTCCATTCCTTTGCTACAAACGTTCTCCCACAGAATCCACGGAACACACAGAAACACTTGCTGAGAATATTCTCCCACAGATTTCACAGAACTCACAGAAGTTCTTGCTGAGAATATTCTCCCAAAGATTTCACAGAACTCACAGAAGTTCTTGCTGAGAATATTCTCCCACAGATTTCACAGATCTGCACAGATTGTTAGGCTGCGTAGAGCTCCCACAGAATTCACAGATCTCACAGAAGTTAGGCTACGGATGGCTGCGTTGTTAGCATCTGTGTGGATCTGTGAAATCTGTGGGAGAATATTCTCAGCAGTAGGTTCTGTGAAAATCTGTGCAATCTGTGGGAGGTTCTCATTCGCTTATTCGTGCGATTCGTGTTCGTTCATCACAGGGATATGTGTTTGGGCTGCGTGGGTATGGCAGGGATGCCATACCCTCCTACATTAGCTTCCGTTTAATCCGATAACTACGCAGCAAGTGAATCCGCTTAATCCGCTGTTAATTTTGTGCATAAATTCCAAGAAAATTCCACCGTCACCGTACGCAATCTGATCGGACGGCGAACGGAATCTGATCGGGTGGCGGACGGAATCCGATTGGACGGCGGACGGAATCTGATCGGACGGCGAACGCAACAGGAAAGAGTTTCAAATTATCAAAAACGGCAAATATAGGGCGAAAATCTGTAATAAATCGGCATTTTGATAAAAAATGGCTATTTTTTGTAAGAAATATCCTACTCTTTTAGCAGATTTTTAGCTTACTTTGCAGCAGAAACTTAACACGATATTGTTCTTGTGTTACGCATATATATAATGTATGCACAGAGCGGTGGAGTGTTAGCCTGTTAAACCTAAAAGAGTATTCACGCTAAACGAGAATGGATATGACAACAAACGACGGTAGCTCAACCAAAGATACAAAAATAACCAACACAACAGGACTAACTCAGACTGGCACCAATGTCCGTCCTTCAACCAACACTTTTAAAACTAAGACAGCGAACAACGAAACTAAGACAACGAACAACAATACTAAGACAACGAACATCAAGACAACGACAGAACGAAACATCGAAACCAAGACAGAACCAACAACTGAAACCTCAACCGACCAAAACGCGACGATTAAGACCAAACAAGACACAAAAGCTACCCAGTCGTACATAACGATGGACTTCGATCCGCCCACCACGATGAAGGAGGAGCAGGATCTGCTCTCGGCTATGTACGCCAGCGCCTGCGTACCCAACACCATGCGTATGTCGTACGATATGGTGGAGGATATGCTGACCGACCACATCGACCTCATGGAGGGCGACGACCTCGAAATATGCAATAAGGACACCGAGCTGATTAGCATATAGCCGCAAAAACTGAAACTGCATATCGCGCAAAAACCAGATTAGAATATAACAAGAAACAATATATGACAATGAAAAGAGTAAAGAAGAAGTATCAAACCCCTGTGATCCACTCTATTGAGTTGGGTCCGATCTGTCCCGTCACCGCTTCTAGTGATGTCAGCATCGACTTTGACGGCAATGCCAGCAGCGGTGGAGGCGGTGGCGGCGGAGGTGGCGGAACACCACCGCCAATGCAGAGTCCGTCGCGCAACCTTTGGGAGAGCGGCTTACAGACCGATGACGACGACGAGACGGCGTACGAATACGGTTGGTAAGCGCCGCTCTTCACCGTCGGGCAACTCCAACCGACACCGTCTGGCAACAACCAACAGTAGAACTAAACCCAAACCCATTAGCAAATCAAAAAAACAAAACGGAATATGAAGAAAAGAATTTTCATGCTTGCGGTCTTGATATTGTCAGGGCTGCAGTTTGCCGTGGCTGCCATAGACGAACAGCTGCGAGCGCTCATCACCACCTCCGATGATATCGAGGTGACGGAAGTGACTAACGACGAGGCGAACCCGTGGACCGTCGCAGACGGAATGGCGTCGAGTACAGTAGGTAAGATATATAAAGACGTATCTTCTACCATTACAATTAAGTTTAGAGCTAAGGGACGTACAACGATAACCCACGATTATACCTTCGATCCTTATTCCAGCTACGACTACCGTAAAGTGTATATAGACGGGGTGGAAGAAGTGAGTTCTTATAACGCAGCTAAAACCAAGGCAAGCTCAATTCTTGTTTCAATGTTAGATGAGGGCGAGCATGAGTTGAAATTTATTCATAAGCATTACACTTACACCAGTAACAGCTATAGCCAAGTTCTCTCTGTCGGCAATATCTGCATTAAAAGTGTAGAGAGTCAGTATATGACAATCAATCTCTCTGCTCCAGGTACGCTTGGTAATGAGGCGTTGTCGCATGTCAATACTTTGCCCGAGATGCATTACCTGCGTCTTTCCGGCAAGATGAATGCTGCCGACTGGAATGATATCAGCAAGATGACTGGACTCATGGTTATAGATATGACAAATGCCGACATTGAAACAATTCCTGCCAGTGCGTTTACTAATACTGCGATACGCTTTGTTGACTTACCGACCAAGCTCAAGACAATCGGCGACAATGCTTTCGACAATCGTTATCTTACCGGTCCGCTTGTGTTGCCGGAAGGATTAGACAGCATAGGTAAAGAAGCGTTTCAGCATAACTATATAACAGAGGTGACAATACCTGCAAGCGTAAGAGGTATCGGACAGGCTGCTTTCTATGACAACCAATCTTTGCAGAGCGCTACATTGAATAACAACATGGAGACAATTGTTCGGTCATTATTCAATAACTGTAAAAAACTTGCTGTTGTGCATGGCGGCAAGAATGTGAAAAATATTGTTTATCGTGCTTTTTATGGTTGCGATTCGTTGAGAAGTATTAAAGATGTTGTTCCTGTCACCATAGATAGGGAGGCATTTTATAATTGTCAGAAATTGGATAGTATAAACTTTTCGCGTATCAAATCGATCGGTTATTCTAGTTTCTACCAATGCTATTCTCTTAAAGAAGCTGACCTGACAACTCTTACTTCGATTGACAATAGTAGTTTTATTGCTTGTACGGGTCTTAAGAAAGTGACGTTTGGAAACGACATTACGACTATAAAAAGTAATGCTTTCTATCTTTGCCATGCTCTTGAGGAGGTGGTTCTTGGTTCTTCTATCAACAGCTTGGAATCAAATTGTTTTTATAGCGACCAAAATAAATTGAAGCGTGTGTATATCACTGCGCCCGCTCCTCCTGCCGTAGGTAGCGCTCCGTTCTATTCTCCTACAAGCGTAACGCTTTACGTTCCCGAATATGCGATGGTGAGCTACAAGCTCGACAACTACTGGAGCCAGTTCACAAAGGTGGAGCCAAACCCGAACCAGCCCGACAAGGTGAACCTCTACAAGAAGCTGGAGCTTACCAGCAATGCACGCATACCTAACTCGCCGGATATCTATCTCGGCAAAGGCGGCGCGCTTATCGTGAACGGCGACAATGCGCAGACATTCGGCAAGTACACCCAGTATATGAATATAGGTGAGACTTCCTCTTCGCTCATCAGCCGTTGCAAGGAGATGACATCTACATCTTCTCAGTTCGATTTCTTTATAGGTGCCACCTCAGGCTCTGGCTATTGGTATTATTTGTGTATGCCGTTCGACGTGAAGCGCAGCGACATCATTCTGCCTGAAGGCACAGCTATCGCCGTGCGCTATTACGACTCTGAGTCGCGTGCTACAAACGGCGCAAGCGGCAACTGGAAAGACGTGCCAGCCGACTCTGTGCTGCACATGGGCAAGGGTTATATCTTCCGTTCAAGCAAGGAAGGCAACGTAGGCTTCCCTGCTACCGAGGAGACACACAATGCCATCTTCCGCAGCGAAGCTGTAAGCGCACCGCTCGTTCAGTATCCTGCCGTGGAGAGTGCAAACGCAGGATGGAACTTCGTGGGCAACCCATATCCTTGCTTCTACGACATATATTATATGGATTTCGCAGCACCTATCACAACATGGGATGTTGACAACCGCACATACAAGGCATACAGTGCTACCGACGACAATTTCGTACTCACACCGCAGCAGGCATTCTTCGTTCAGAAGCCCGAACTGGTAGACGCCATCACGTTCCAGCCGGCGGGCAGACAGATCAACAAGACCATCGACCACTCGGCTTTGGCTATGCGCCGCGCAGCACGCAGCCAGCAGGTGCAGCGCAAGCTGGTAGACGTGTCGCTGACATGCGCCGACCGCACCGACCGCACACGCGTCGTAGTGAACGCCAACGCTTCTGACGACTTCTGCGCAGACAACGACGCTGTGAAGATGATGGCATACGAGGGCACACCGCAGATATACACCATCGCCGGTGCAGACCAACTGGCTGTGAACGAGGGCGCTCACCGTGGCGGTAGCGTGGCATTAGGCATGTATCTGCCTGCCGACGACGCATACACCATCGCCGTAGACCGCGACGAGCTGGGCGTGAAGCTACTCGACTACGGCGTGGAGGTGGAGATGCCGTACACCTTCAGCGCCGCTGAGGGATGCCTGGACGACCGCTTCACACTCACCTTCGAGGCACCCACTACGGGCATCAACACCGTAGCTACAGACGCCGACGCCGACAATGCCATCTACACTATCGACGGACGCCGCGTGAACAGCATCGCTCAGAAGGGCATCTATATTCAGAATCATAAGAAAATAGTAAAGTAAAGCTACTATGATCAAGTCAAGATATATCCTGACTCTCCTCGCCATGCTGCTAAGCATGGTGGCGAGAGGACAGGACTTCAACCCCGACAGTCCTCCCGAACCGGGAGCACGCTACAAGCTGACGCTGAAAGCCCTGCCCGCAGAGGCTGCCACCGTGAGCGGAGGCGGACTGTATGCTGTGAACGCCAATGTGAGCGTGAAGGCGGTAGCCCGAAACGCCAACTGGCGCTTCAAGAACTGGACCGACGCTGAAGGCGAGGTGGTGAGTACGAGCAGTACGTTCACTCACCGCAAGCTGAACAGCGCTGAGACACTCACCGCCAACTACGAGTATCAGAAGACAAGCCGCCTCACCATAGCCTACGACCCGTCGTCGATAAGGGCGAGCGAGGTGAAGGAGTATGTCGTGGGCGTAACCTACTCTTACACGGCGTCTACTTACAGCGACTATACGTTCGTCAACTGGACAACAAGCGACGGAACGGTTATCTCTACTAATCGCGCGGTAAGCTATACCGTTACGGAGAACGACGAGACCATCACCGCCCACTACCGCTTCACGCCGGGCAGTCCGGCTGAGCCTAACGAGACGAAACCGAAGCATAAGGTCTACTTCAAGTGCGCCCCCGCAGGTCTTGTCGGCTTCAATCAGAACAATGGTTTCTCGGTGTCTGAGGGCAGCACGTTCGGCGTGACTGTTTACGACGCAAGCAACTATGAGTTCAAGGGCTGGACGCGCGAAGGCTGCTCCGAAATAATCGGACAGTATCGCACGTTCAGCGGCACGATGGGCAAAGAGGATGTGCATCTCGTGGCACACTTCGAGTTCAAGCCGTCGTCGCCCAGCGAGCCGTCTACCGACACTAAGCAGCGCCACAGCCTCTACGCCACAACTACGTCGATGTATCGCGGCGAGACAACGCTCCTGCCTATATACATGCAGAACACGGGCAACGTGAAGACGCTCAGCTTCAAGCTGCATCTGCCTAAGAATCTGACGGTGGATGTCGCCAATATACAGAAGACGCTGCGCACCGACGCCTACACCGTTCAGGCGACGCAGGAGGACAGCGTGCTGAGCGTGAGCCTTGAGGGCGGAACGCAGATAGCAGAACACGACGGAGTAGTGGTGCGCATACCGGTGAGCGCGCAGGAAGCGCTGAAGGACAGCGTGTACACGGTGAAGTTCAGCGACATCGCAGGCACAACTACCGCCGACGCTGCCATCAGCTTCACCAGCCGTTCGGGACGACTCGTGGTGAGCACGCCCGAGGAAGGCGATCTGCAGGCGAAGTTCTCTGTAGAGACATACATGAACCGCGCCCAGTTCACCAATCTTAGCAGCGAAAACGCAAAGACATTCGAATGGAACTTCGGCGACGGCGCTACAAGCACCGAGCGCAACCCTATGCACAGCTACGCCGAAGCCGGCACTTACACCGTGCGTCTCACGGCGCGTGGCATAGTGAAGACCGTCACAGCCGAACAGCAGATAATCATCAACCCTGCCAACACATGGTCGGCGAGCGGCGACTACCGACTCGACCCCACAGCGAACAGCGCACGTGCGTTCAAGTCGATGCACGAGATGCTCTCTCTGTTGTCGCAGTGTACGCCCGACGGCACAATCAACGTAAAGACCGGCGGCAAGGAGGCGTTCGACGCCAATCTCCAGTCGGCAGACTCGCTGGCGCTGCTCGGCACGCTGACAGAGAAGCTGGGCAAGGCGGGCGTCGTGATGGCGTTCAAGAACGAAGCGCAGAACCCCGTTACGCTGCGCTTCAACGTGGCAGCCAACAGCACCGACATGCAGAAGGCTACCGACTTCTTCCGCCATATCTCGCTCGACAACGTGGTGGTAACGCTCAACGGAGCCGCGATAAACATCGGCGAGATAGACCGCTTCTCGGCACAGACCATCTGTTCGGGCACAAGCACGCAGCCCGAAGCGTTCACCGCTATAAGCAGCAGCGAGGCTGTGCAGGTGAAGTGGACGGCAAGTGTGGCTGAGGGTTGCACCGTACGCGGCTATCAGCTCACCGGCACCGGCAATCTGCCCGCAATGACGCTCACGAACGAAGGCAGCAAGACCGATCTCGTTACGTATCACGTAAGCGTAGAGCTTAATGGTGTTGCCATGTACACATATATATATAAGGTGTATGTGAAGCCGTTGCTGAAGAGTCTCGCGCTCAGTTCGCCGTCTGACAACGCCGTCCTCGAATACGGACAGGTTACGCTCAGCTGCAGGAATCTCGGTCAGGCTGCTGTAGGCTATACGTTCCACTATCGCCGCACCGATGCCGAGGCAGACAACGCAGAAGAGTGGAAGGAAGTGAAGACGACATCGCCCTCAACAGCGTTCGTGCCCGTAGAAGGCGCGTCGTACGAGTGGTATGCTACGGCGCATGGCGAGTGCAACGAGACTGTCGAAAGCCAGCACCGCACGTTCAGCATACGCAAGCGCTCAGACCTTACGGTCGAGTCGGTCACAGCGCCGGCGGAGGTGAAGGCAAACACTACGTTCCAGATCACGGCTGTTGTGCGCAACATAGGTAAGGGCGCTACACGCAGCAATGCTTGGACAGATATGCTCTACGAAGATAGACCCAGTGGAGCGGTTCAGGTTGGACAGCAAGCTCATTACGGCGTGTTGCAGCCAGGAGAGGAGTACACCATAACGTTCAATGTCACGAGTCCCGACGCATCTACAGACGGAATAAGCTATTTCGTGAAGACAGATATTTGGAACGAGGAGACTGAGTCTGACGAGAGCAACAACATAAAGGTTTCAGACCCAATCTCTATCATCAAACGCTACATTGACGCCGCCGACTACGAGGCTCTGAAAGTGCTTTATCAGGCAACCAACGGCGGCGCATGGACCAGCAAGACATGGCGCATCGGCAGCAATGCCGTAACATCTACCGGTTGGCCCGGCGTCACATTCGACGAAGAAGGTCATGTGCTCGCTATCGATCTTCAGAACAACAACCTCCGAGGCACGCTGCCTACAGAGGGAATGGAGATGAAGAGTCTGCGCACGCTCAATCTGAGCGGAAACAGTCTGAACGGCGATGTGGCTGCGTTCTGCAAACTCCTGCCAGCGCTTGAGACGCTCAATCTTGGCTACAATCTGTTTACAGAACTTAGCGGCGTTCTGCCTGCCCACATCACCTCGCTCAATCTGCAAAGCCAGCGCGAAGGCTACAGTCTCTCTACCTTCACGCTGCAGGAGTGGGCTATGGGCGACAAGCAGGCTGACATACAGCTCGGAACGCTCATCGCTTACGACCATAAGAACCAGAACTTCGAGGCTCACCCGACGCTCCGCATCTACACTACCGCCAACAACAGCTATGTAGGCGAGATGAGATACACAGACGGAGCCTACCGCTACTGTCTCAGCGGCACGTACAACTACGCAAGCGGCACGGAGTTCTGCATCCGATCGTATGAAGGCGTGGCACAGAACAACCGCCTGCGTGCTAAGCTCACGTGGACAAAGGGCGACGCGAACGCCGACGCATCGGTAGACGTGCTCGACGCGCAACAGACGCTCAACTACATCATGGGCACGCAGAACGGCAACTTCAACTATCCCGCAGCCGACACTTATCAGGGCGGCGGCATCAATGTGCAGGACGTCGTCGCAACCATAAACATCTTCATCGGCAGCAACGACAACGCCGACCGGAAGAGTCTTATGGCAGCACAACGCCGCTGGACGGAGAGCATGGGCGAAGAAGCCTCTACAGCTAACGTGCTCAGCGTGGAAGACGGCGCATTGTGGCTCGACGCAACCGACCAGGTGGCTGCGCTCGACATCACACTCGCCGGCGTTAAGGCCAACGACGTGAAGCTCGCTCTCAGCAAGCAGCGCTATCAGCTCCTGACACACAACACCGCAAACGGCGTTCGCGTAGTGATAATAAGCACTACGGGCGACATCATCAGCGGACGCACCAAGCTGTTGCGACTCGCCAAGCCGGCAAGAGTATACCAGGCGATGGCTGCAGACATAGACGCACAGCCCGTAGGCGTGGCGTTTGAGGGTCAGACCACAGACATCGACACCATTACCACCGACGCCGACAGCCGCAACGCTCTATACAGCCTCGACGGACGCAAACTGAACCGCGTTGCACGCGAAGGCGTCTATATTGTGAACGGAAAGAAAAAGGCTATTAACAGACATCAATAGACATGAAGATCAGAAGATACATAACCATGATGCTGTTCCTGCTGATGTACATCACGGCAACGCCTCAGAACAACCTGTCGGTAGGAAAGCTCACAGGAGGTCAGGGCAAGGACGTGCTGATACCTGTCAGCCTCGAGAACACAGACGAGGTGGTGGCGCTCCAGTTCGACCTGCAGCTGCCATTCCACCGCTCCTCAACAACAGCGCCGACGCTGAGCCAGTCGCGTATAAACGAACACACCGTGTCGGTAAGAAATCTCGGCAACCATAAATATAGAGTGCTTGTCGTGAATATGAGCAATCGGCCTCTGTCGGGCAACGCCGGCACAATCATCAACTTCCCGATGGCTGTGCCTACAGGGTTGGACCCCGGCACGGAGTACGCCGTAAGCTTGTCCGATGTTATCATCACAAACCGCAAAGGCGACAACATCCAGGGCAATTCTAACGCGAACGGCAGCTACACGGTGCAGCGAGAAAACGCACCCGACCTTGCTACTACCGACGTCAATATCACCGAGAGCACGCTTGTGCCCGGCAAATCGGGCACCGTAACTTGGAAAGTGAGCAACATCGGCAACGCCGATACACGCAGCGGTTGGACAGAACGCGTCTATCTTGTGAGCAACGAGACCGAAGAAGCGGTGCACATAGGCAATACCTACTTCAGCAATACGCTTATTCAAGGCGGCTACATCGCACGCAGCGCCACCTTCAACCTCTCGCAGACCGTCGGTCTCGAAGGCGAAGTGACGGCGAAAGTGGTGGTTGAGCCAAGTAGCGGTTGTGGCGAGTACAACGCCGACCGCGCCAACAATACCGCAACCGGCGGAACCGCCGAGCTTGAGAAGCACTTGTTCCTTACCGCTCCCGACAAGAGCGTGAAGGAAGGTGAGTCGATGCGCCTCACATTGAAGCGCAGCGGCGACCGTAGTATGGACGAGACATTCAGCATAGCTTCGTCTTTGCCCGAACACGCTAAGGTTCCGGCTACGGTGATTATCAGCAAAGGCCAATCGGCAGCGTCGTTCGACGTGGTTTGTCCTGACAACAACGTGGTGAACGACTACTCTAAGGTCACCATAACCGTGAACAAAGCCAACGGATACCCACAGGATGTCGCCACATCCTTTAATATAAAGGACGACGAGCTACTGCCTCTCACCGTGAAGCTCGACAAAACCGAGTATAACGAGGGCGAAACGATGAAAGCAACCGTCAGCGTGCCTTACCGTATCGGCAACGATACGCTCACGGTCTACTTCAGCGTGGAGAAACCGAAGCGCTTCCGCCTGCCTAAGAGCTACACCTTCGAGCCGGGAGCGACAGAAACCGTGATTGACATTCCGATCATTGACGATAACATCGCAGCCAACGACGAGACATTGCAGCTCAGCGTGTCGGCAGACCATCATCTGACGGACACAGCGCTCTTTGTGCTGAAGGACAACGATGTGCCGGCGATAAGCATGACTCTCTTGCCCACAACAGTGAGTGAGGCGGCAGGCTACAACGCCATTCACGCCACCGTCAAGCGCACCGAGGCAAAGAACAGCAAGATTACGCTGAAGCTGAGCGACGACAGCAACGGCGAACTCTACTACACAACGCCGATAACCATGCCCGAAGGCACAGAGGAAGTGACGTTCCCCATCGGCGTGAAGGACAACCAGAAGGTGGACGGCACACGCAAGGTGAAGTTCAGCGCAGCTATATACATCACCGATTGCGGCTGCTCTGCGATAGGCGACAAGCAGACCGTGGTGAGCGACACCATAACCGTCCTCGACAACGACGGACCGACGCTCAGCGTCACTTCGAACAAGACAACTATCCTCGAAGGCGACGCGACAGGCGCTACGCTCACCATCAGTCGCAACGACGCAACGACCAGTCCGCTCACGGTTACGCTGAGCGCAAAGGGCGACGACCTGCAGTTTGCAAAGACCGTGACTATCCCTGCCGGAAAGGAGAGCGTTACAACCCCATTCGTCGCGTTGAGCAACGAGGCCAGCGAGGGCAACCGCACCATTTCTGTCATCGCAAGCAGCGACGGCTACAGTCCTGGTACGGTGTGGATGCTCATCTCCGACCAGACTCTGCCCGACGCAGAGATGCAGACTCCTGCATGCGACGCAGAGATTGAGGCAGGAAGCAAGGCGAAAGTGACGGTAACGGTGAAGAACATCGGTGCCATCAAGATGCCGAAGGGCACACAGATACGCACAAGCATCGGCTCAAGCTCTACTATGACGCAGACAGATGCCGACATTGCGGTGGGCGCTACCTACACATCTGTTGTGGAGCTGGACGCACCGAGCGTGCCCGGCAACTACAGAGTGACGGCAGAAATCAACCCGAACGGCACCATTACCGAGTTGCAGACCATCAACAACAGCGCCTATACCGAGACAACCGTAACGACAGCCTACACATACGGCATTGGAGCCGACAAGAACACATATAACATTGGCGACAAGGTTGTATTGAGCGGCACGGTGAAGACACGCGGCGGCGCTACGGCAGCCAACGTTGAGGTAGAACCGTACATCATCTATGCCGGTTCGCGTATAGCTCTGAAAGCCACCACCGACGCCGAGGGCAAATACTCTGCAGAGTACACTATCCAGGCTGGTATGGGCGGCGAGTATGGCTACGGTGTCTGCACACCTGGCGAGAACATCAGCGCTCAGCAGGGCACTTTCGCCGTGTACGGCATCTCACGCACCACAACCGAGTACATCAAGCACGAGATGTACGAAGGCGATGTGGCTCGCGGCACTATCAAGTTGAAGAACATGAGCAGTCTGCCTCAGCACAGTCTGACAGCAACCTGCGAACCGAACGACCAGTATGAGGTTACGTTCGGCGGCGACACAGAGCTTGCGGGCGGCGGAACAGCCGAAATAAGCTACACCATCAAGCCGCTTTCGCTCTCTAAAACTAAGGAGTGGGACCGTCTCACGTTCAACATTACAACAGCCGAGGGCGCATCGCTCAGCGTAGTGACCTACAACTACACACGCAAGCATACGCCGAATCTCGTGGTGTCTACCAACAGCATCAACACCACCGTGACCAAGGGCAAGGTGCGCACATATCCTATCGTGCTCACCAATACCGGCATAGCCGAGACTGGCAAGATAACCATATCGCTGCCTGCAGCGCTTTCCGACTTCATCAGTCTGGCTACGCCTGCCACAATGCCGTCGTTGGCAACTGGCGACAGTGCTACGGTGATGCTTAAGTTCAACGCTGCCAACTACGACGTGAATGTCTACCAGAAAGGTAGCATCGCCATCAACTGCAGCGAGGGCAACGGCAAGCTGATTGGCTTCAACGTGAAGGTGGTGAGCGAGGAGAAGGGCAACCTTCGCATCCGCGTTCGCGACGAGAACACCATATACGGCAACAAGGACGGCGAGCATCCGTACGTGAGCAACGCCAGCGTGCGACTCACCGACTACAACACCGGCGCACTCGTGATGCAGGATGTGACGGGCGCGGACGGCAGCATCACGTTCAACGATCTGAACGAAGGCTACTACCATCTGCACGTTACGGCAGACCGCCACGACACTTACGACCAGAACGTGCTGGTGAGTCCGGGCGAAACAACCGAGCATCTTGCCACAATCAGCTACCAGGCAATCAGAGTAGACTGGACTGTGGAGGAGACAGAGATAGAAGACGAGTACGACATCACCACCAAGCTGACGTACGAGACGCAGGTGCCTGTGCCGGTAGTGGAGATGAATGCTCCCGACGCAATTATTCTTGCCGACATCAACCGCGGCAAGAGCGCACTCTTCAACGTAGTGCTGCGCAACCGCGGACTCATTGCCGCACAGAACGTGCAGTATACACCGCCAACGGCAGACGGTTTCGTGTTCATGCCGATGGTAGAATACACGGGCTTCACGCTCGCACCCGAGCAGAGCTATGTCATACCGGTGCTCGTGATGCACAAGGAGGACTTCAACAGCGACGACTTCGCACGCAACGTGAAGCGCAAGGTGATGCAGCGCGCCGAGGGCAGAGCAAAGAAGTGCTTTGGCGATATGGGCACCAAGTTTGAGTGGCCCTGCGGCGACAACGCAAAGTACGCATGGATAGGTTCTATCATCAGATTCGTGCAGGACAACGCCGAATGTTCTGACCCACCACCAGCAGGTGGCGGACACGCTGTAATCTATCCTCAGACACAACCCGGACTGGGCGGTGGACCTTATGGCGATTTCGGCGACTATGCAACGGCGAGCGGCGGCAGAACAGACGCCAAGGCTTTGCTTAAGCTGTTCTGTACAGCAATAGAGTGTGTGCCGCTTCCCGACCTGCCAACTTGCGTGGCGCCAGCCATAACCAACGCTCTTGAAGGATCGGCACTGCAATTTGCAGGCGACTGCGCTATGGACTATCTCAGCGGAAAGGTAGCCGACAAGATTCCGTTGTTCAGCTGCCTGAAGGGAGTAGCTTCCAACTACGGACCGGACATGGTAGAGTGTCTCGGAAAATGGGGTAAGGAGATGGCCGATAAGTTCAGCAAGGCGCCGCTGCGCAAGGCTGCTGCTGCCGAAGACAAGCCGATACCGGCTCTGATGGAGTCGTCGGGCTACAAGCAGTTCCTGTTCTTCAGCTACTTCGACACATACATGGAGTACAACAGACAGCTCACCAAGGCGCCTGAGGCTATAAGCATGAAGGACTTCGGCGTAGAGCTGATGTCGGCAATACACAAAGCCGACCTCGAGCTGCAGAAGATGCGCGTGGACGGCACGCTCTGGACGTTCGACCTGAACACCATTCCGGACAACACCACGGTGGACGACAAGAGCCAGGGCGTAGGTCCGTACCTCACATCGCTCATGCCGAACAAGAGTGCCAACATAGCCGACTTCTCGCTGCGCAACTATGTGGAGCGTCTGCGCAACACATGGAGCAAGGAGGACGGACGCGGCTATATCAGCGCTAACCACATGGATGAGGCTGTTGTGGCAGACATTCTGCAGACACGCCAGAACTGTGTGACGAAGCTCGTCAATCTGGGCATACCTACATGGACTGACCTCATGGGAAGCGCACGCAAGGACATGCTGCAGTATATGGAGACGCAGTCGGAGAACACCTGCGCACAAGTGAAGCTCGAGATAAAGCAGAAGCTGGTGCTCACGCGTCAGGCGTTCCGCGGCACGCTCACCATTGAGAACGGATCGAGCAACGCCATCGAGGACATCCTCGTCGACGTGAACGCTACGAACATGGAGACCGGCTTCATGGCTACATCGCGCGAGATGCAGATAGCTATCGAGAAGATAGAAGGCTTCGAGGGCGAGAAGGACGGCGCATGGCGACTGGGCGCAGGCAAGAAGGGCGTGGCTACCATACTCTTCATTCCTACCAAGTATGCAGCGCCCGAGAATCTCACCACCTATAGCTTCGGCGGAACGCTGAGCTTCAAGGACGGTAGCACGACGCAGAACCGCTCACTCTTCCCTGTGAGCCTGCAGGTGAAGCCATCGCCAGAGCTCGACCTCACTTACTTCATGCAGCGCGACGTATATGGCGACAACCCGCTCACGCCCGACGTTGTTGAGCCGGTGATACCTGCCGAGTTCTCAGTGCTCATACACAACAAGGGCAAGGGAGACGCCAACAACGTGCGCATGATTACGAAGAAGCCTGAGATTGTGGAGAACGAGAAGGGACTGCTCATCGACTTCGACATCATCAGTTCGAGCCTTAACGGAGGCGAGAAGACGATGGCGCTCGACGACGACATCGCTACGCAGTTTGGCACTATAGCCGCCGGCACTGCATCTTACGCTACATGGGACCTCACTGCGTCGCTCATGGGCCACTTCACGGAGTATGACGTGAGCGTTACGCATGTGACCGACTACGGCAACCCCGACCTCTCGCTGCTCGACCGCGTCACCATACACGAACTGATACACAGCATGAACGCCACAATCGGCGACAAGGTGTATCGTGCATGGATCACGAACGACGAGTCTGACGCCGAGGATGCGCCCGACCATATCTACTTCGCCAACGGCACCGACGAGGAACTCTTGACGCTGAGCGGGGAGACCAGAATGGAGCGCATCGACAACACGCACTACCGCGTGACGGTGCCCACCGACGTGCCGCGCAACTGGTTCTACACGGCTGTGGCTAACCCGGCGGGCAAGTACGCGAAGATACTCAGCATAACCGACGAGACGAACAACCGACAGCTCGACCCGGCTAACTTCTGGACTACCGACTACACGATGAAGGACGGCATCGACCCGCAGCTCGACTATCGTCTGCATATTGCCGACATCGTTTCGGGCAAGGGCACGAACAAGTACATCGTGGAGTTTGAACCGATACCTGAGCTGCGACTCGACGTGAAGAGCATCACGACGGTGCCTGCCGACGACCAGATTGCGGAGAAGCCGATAGAGGAGCTTACCGTGGAGTTCAACAAGGACATCAAGCCCGAGACCTTCACACGCGAGGACATCGTGGTGCGCCACGAGGGCAAGCTCTACAACGGCGACATCGCCATCGCGCCGAAGGACGAAGCCACGAAGCGCGTATTCAAGCTTAACACAAGCGCTCTCAGCGAGAACGGCTACTACGTGCTGCAGGTGAAGACCGACAACATCACCGACGCCGAGAACTATCCGGGCGCCGAGGGCAAGATGGTGAGATGGATGCTCTTCAAGGACGGACTGGTTCACTACAACGTGCATGTTCTGCCGCTTGCCGACTGGGGAAGTGTGGAGTGTGTGAAGGACGCTCCTGCAGAGACGCCTGCCGCTTCTGCAAAGCGCGCCATGAAGAAGGCAGAAGCCAACAGCGGACAGCTGGCTTACGGCGGCGGAATGACCTTCAAGGCTACGCCGAGCAAGGGCTACAGGTTCGTCTGCTGGAAGGACTACGCCACCGACGAGGTGCTCTCAAACAACGCCGAATACCACGCGGAGGCACGCAACACACTCGACATATCGGCTGTGTTCGAGGCTGAGACGTATAAGGTGACGGTGAAGTGCGACGCCGACGGCGGAACGATGGACGTGGCATCCGGACTCTACGAGTACGGCACGAAGCTCACACTCGACGCCAAGCCCAACGACGGCTACCGTCTGGACGGCTACAAGCTCAACGGCGTGCAGACCGAGACTGCCGCTCCGTATGAACTGACGGTAGACGGACCGATAGAAGTGGAGGTGCTCTTCCACGACCTCTCGCCCGTAGACGTTATTCTCGACGAGCGCAAGGACTATCAGCGCCCCGTTGAATACGTAAGCGCAGCGAGTCTGCAGAACGGCACGAACGTGAAGCTCTACCGCTCGTTCCTCAAGGAAGCATGGAACACTATCTGTCTGCCGTGCGCCGTGGAGAACCCGGAGGAGGTGTTCGGTGTAGGCACGCAGGTGGCAAAGCTCGCAGGCATGACCTCTACGTCGCTCACCTTCGAGTACGTAGAGAAGATGGAGGCCAACACGCCGTACATCATAAAGCCTACAGCGGTGAACAACGCGGCTTACGCCAACGTAGCGTCGCCAACGGTGCTCTACGACCTCGGAATGCGCACGCTCGAAGACCTCCCCGAGGGCAAGGACCGACCGACGTACGAGACCGAGAGCGGAGTTTCGTTCATCGGAGCGTACCGTGTGGAGAACCTGCCCGCTAACGAGGGCTACTACTACATCAGCGGCAACAAGTTCTACTACATCGACGTGCCCGTGCCCACAACACGCTACCGCGGATTCTTCCATTCCGACGTACACAACGGCGCGATGCTCAGTCTGGCTTTCGGCGGCGGTACGACAAACATCGAGAATGTCTACTTCCTGCCTGCCGGCGCCGGCGACATCTACGACCTCACCGGCAAGAAGGTGCGCTCGAGCGGCGAGTCGCTCGACGGACTGAAGCCCGGCGTCTACATCACGCAGAACAAGAAGTTCGTGGTGAAGTGATGAGATGTTGAGGTGGTGAGGTGTTGAGATGTTGATGTGGTGAGATGTTGAGATGTTGACATTTGAAATGTTGAGATGTTGACATTTGATATTTTGATGTTGGGATGTTGACATCTCCCACTACTTTCAATGAAAAATCCCTCTAAGAGGGACAAATCTGCTGAATATTTCCCTCAATGAGGGACGTTTTAAGCCCAAAATGTCCCTCATTGAGGGATTTTTCGTATCTTTTTTATTCACGAATAGGCATCTTTTTATTCACGAATAGGCATCGTGTAGCGTCCGCTGCCCGATCGGATTCCGTTCGCCGCCCGATTGGATTCCGTTCGGGTGACGATGCAAATAGCAGGAAGAGGAAGTCTAAAACTTGGTAGCAGTTGATTATCCGTAGCGGAGGTCTCCGGCCTCCGCCACAATCAATAAAACTAATTATATATTATAAATTATTGCTGTCCGGTAAAACTTTTTCAAACAAAATAAATTA
>ULUS01019047.1_pt1 | contig 32166 bp, 18 predicted proteins | sample 1958761 | NCBI WGS metagenome assembly ULUS01 (sample SAMEA4835767, study PRJEB28245) | human gut metagenome | biome: gut microbiome; material: fecal sample | place: Denmark | collected 2008
AGTATCATAATTTTGCGAATTAAGTATTTGTTAGAACTTCAGGTTTACACCCACTTTCACTGAACGCGGTGCGTTCACCTTGCCGTAGTCCACACCCTGCATCATGCCGTTGTAGTTGTAGGCAAACTCCGGGTCGAGTCCCAGATAGTTGGTAAAGGTGAGCAGATTCTCGCCAGTCACGTAGACCGTAGCACCCTGGATGAAGTTCCAGATGGGCTTGTTGTGCGTGTAGCTGAAGGTCACGTTGCGCAGCTTGATGAAATCGGTCTTCTCAATCCAACGGTCAGAGAAGGCATTGTTGCCGCGTGGGTCGCCCCACTCTGCACGTGGCATATCGGTAATCTGTCCTTCCATGCTCCAGCGGCGTGTCATGGACACAGCCTGGTTGGAGAAGTCCTTGCCCGACTCCGTGATGCGGCGCATGGCGTTGTAGGCCTTGCCACCCCACTGATAGCCAAAGTCGAGGTCGAGCGCAAAGTTCTTGTATTCAAAGCGGGTGAAGAACGAACCGAACGCCTTGGGAGTGGCAGAGCCAAGCACCACGCGGTCGTCGGCATCAATCTTGCCGTCACCGTTCTGGTCTACAAAGCGCACGTCGCCAGCCTGATAAGCCACACCCTTGTCGTTCACGAGAGCCTTTTTGTTGCCGTCGGCATCCGTGTAGGCAGTGTTGGCCTCTATGGTCGTGGAGTAGACGTCATTGGTCTGATAACCATAGAACGAATAAGGATTCTCATGCTTACGGGTAATCAGTGTAGCATCGTCAGAGAGTGTATAGGTGATGTCTTCCAGTCCCTTCATGTCGCGCACACGGTTGTGAATGGTGCTGAGGGTTCCGCCCAGAGTCCAGGTGAAGTCCTTCATCACCACGGGCATGCCCTGCACTTTCAGTTCCACGCCGTTGGCAGCAATCTTGCCGCCGTTGCGGAGATAGGTACTGGTGCCGAGAAGTGCAGAATTATTGCCTGCGAAGATTACGTCTGTGGTCTTGCTGCGGTAATATTCAGCACCGAGCATCAAGCGGTTGTTGAGCAGGGCTGCATCGAGACCGATGTTCCAGGTACCCGTCTTTTCGGCCTTGAGGTGGTCGGTAGTGCCGAGACTGGCACGCACAATGCCGGCAATGTCAAGGAACGGAGTAGACGTGTAGTAGCTGCTGAAGTTCTTGGTGCCGAAGCGGCTGTTACCCGTCAGCGAGTAGTTGGTGTAGAGGTTCAACTTGTTCACCCAGTCTACACGACGGAGCAGAGAGCTGTTCTTCAGCATCACCACAGCATCAAAGCCTGGATATACGCGCATGTCGCCCAACTTGCCGCAAACGCTGGAGGCACCGTCGTAAGCGGCGGTCACGCCCAAGCGGAGCAGGTTGTTGTAGGTATAGTCTGCCTGCGCATAGATGTCGACCCAGCGCCAGTCGTTGTTGTAGCCGCTGAAGTAACGCTTGTCTGAAGTAGAAGCACTACCCATATTGGTCATGTGGTCGTTCTGCGTGTTGCGTCCGAAGGCAGCATCATATTCATAACTTGACATGAGCACCTGGGCACCCACCTGCGCCTTGAAGTCGTGCTTGTCGGCAAAGTTTTTGTGGAAGATACCATTCAGTCCGTAGAACCAGTTCACTGTGTAGTTGGTGCCGGAACGTACCATGTTATTGGCTATGCCATAGCGGTCGGATGTGTACTTGATGGCAGCGCCTTCATCCACACCGGGCACGAACATCTCTTCCTGGTTATAGTTATAGTAGAGACCCACCAAGGCATTGAACGTCAGGTTCTGCGAAGGTGTGTAGACCAATTGCAACTTGGCATTCAGGTCATACTGCTTCTGCTTGGCTGTCACCTGGTTGACAATGGCGAGCGGGTTCGACACATACATGTCTTCGTTGTCGATGGCGCCATACTGGTAGGTGCTGTAGGTAGAGATGAGTTTACCGTAGATATCTGAACGATAGGGAGACAACAATGGTGTGCGGCGATAGGCAGCCAGCAAGGGGTTGATTTCGTAGTTCATGCCCTGCTCCATGTAGTTGCCTGTGAGATATGCCGTGTTCACGGATGCCTGTATTTCCACCTTGCGGCTCACGAGCACAGAAGCATTAATCTGGGCATTGTAGCGGTCGGTGTTGGTCGCGCGGATGGTTCCGTCGGTTCCGGCATAGCCCAAGGAAATGTTATACTTGGCGATAGCATCACCACCCTCCACACGGAACAGGAAGTCCTTGGTGGAAGAGTTGTGCATAATCTCATCCTGCCAGTTGGTGTTGTAGGTGTAGAGATCCGCATTGTTGGCATTGGGGTTCGACAGGAAAGTGAAGTCCTTGAAGAATGCCTCCTGATTGTCGTAATAAGTGAGGCCCATGTCCGTAAGATAGCTCTTGTATTGGGTGGAATTCATCAAGGGCAGACGGGCATTGTTCCAATTGTAGCCATAGAGAGCGTTGAACGAGATACGGGTGTTCATGTTCTCCTTTGATGCCTGGTCGGTCTCGATGAGAATCACGCCGTTGCTTGCCATGGAGCCATAGATGGCAGCGGCACCATCCTTGAGCACGGTAATGTTCTTGATGTCCTGTCCGTTGAGTGCCTCGAACACCGAACGGCTCAGTCCGCCGATGACCTGTGACTCGTTCTTGTCGGGCAGATAGGGAACGCCGTTGATGACAAAGAGCGGATTGGTATCGCCGATGATGCTCTTGATGCCGCGCATCTGGATGTTGGCACCCTCACCGGGCATACCGCTCTTGTTGGTCACGCGCACACCGGGCAGGTCACGCATGGCGTTCTCCACACTCTGCGAACCAAGTGCGAAGTCCTTGCGGGTCACGTTGTTTCTGCCCGACATGGCGGAATTGTCCTCCATGGTTCCGTCGGGCAACACGGTAGACTCGTTATAGCGGGTAGTCTTGGTGGAGATAAGGTGTACGGTGATGTCCTTTCCGGCATCCTTCTTGGTCACATACTCCACCTTATTATAATAGTTGTCATGGCGGAAGGTGAGGCGTGCCTTGTCGCCCTTGATGGCCTTGATGGAGAATTCACCGTTGGTGTCGGTACGAACCACCGGATGTCCGGGCACGGAGATAACCACATCTGCCACTGGCTTACCATCGTTGCCCACCACCTTACCCTTCAGTGCCTGGGCATGGGCTGCGGTGGAAACCGAGAATGCAAGGCTGATGAGGAGAACACTCCTCATACAGCCGTTGGTATATTTCGATATTTTACTTTTCATCGTATTGTCTTTCATTTCGTAAAACTTGCATTAGTAGTTGTCTGCGGTTGGACGCAAGCACCAGTGGTTGAAGGTCATGGCGGTCTGACCTGCCCAATTCTGACATTCAATCTTGAACTTCACCTCAACAGGAGAGCCGTCGCCTTTCACGTCAGGGATAACCACGTTGTCCATAATCTTGCCACCATCAGTGTCATAGTTTCCGGCTTTCTTGCTGGTAGAAAGGTTTTCTGCCTTGGAATCATAGCCTTCGATATATCCACTCGGGTTACGGTCGTAATGGAAGGTAGTGGTGGAGCCCAAAGTAATCACGTCGGAGGTGGCTACCGCATTTCCGTTCACCAAAACAGTAATCTTGATGTCCTGGCTCTGGTTCTGCTTTGAACCAAAGAAGAGGTTATACTTGCCTGGTGGGATGAGGAAGGCAGAAACCTTGTTGTCTTCAAGGTCGAGGTCAGCTCTCTTCTTCACGTTCTTCACCATCCAGGCACGTGACGGATAGTCACCATTGGCTCCCTGCTTCCACAGATAGTTGCGCTTGCAGAGGGTGTAGTCCATTTCCCAACCGCCGTTGGCATCATCACCTACCCCCATTTCCAGGGCACGGTCTTCGATTGTGGGCCATACGCCGGCAAGAGGCGTCCAAGCGCCTACACCAACATTAGTCCGTTTGAAAACGCCATTGAACATCTGGAAATAGTCAGCCTTCTGTTCGGCTGTGCAGAGGTCGTAAATCCAGAACTCTTCCTTCAATCGCCAGATAAGCACGTTGTTAGGGATGTGGAGTTTCTTCACCTTGTAAGCCACGCCGTTGGAAAGTTCGATGGGCTCTGGGTCGATTTCCTGTACGGAAGTCTTCCAGTACTTGCTAAACACACTGCTGAGCATGTTGTCAGGGTCGGTGTTCTGGAGTTCCGGGGCTGTATACTTCTTGTTGTAGAACGAAGCATCCATCACCCAATGGCGCATGGTGTACTCAAAGTCGTGCTGACGCTCCATACTCCAACTATCCCAAAGTCCCCACTTCTGCAAGCGAGCCTTGGCATCAGCGATGGCAGCCTCAATCACATCATTGCTTGACACAAGAAGTGTAGCGGTGAGCGACTCGGAGTTCAAGTCGACATCTTTCTCGAGGAAATGGGTATTCTTGTAAATCCACACCGTGTCGTAAATCGTATTACCCTCACTGTTCACGCCGATTGGCTTACTGTTGGTCTTGTCGAATTCCTTGCTACCACTTGCCTGTACAGTGTCGCGGAGGATAGAATAGTTGTCGTCGAGACTGGCAATATAGTCATTGATAGACTTGGGGGTGTTAACGAGTGAGGAGAGCACATAGATGTAGCCTGTATTGGTCTTCACCACTTTCTTCACCGAAGAAGTGCCGAACATGATGTGACCGGCAATCTTGCCCTCGTTGCGGGCAGCATCGTCGAGATCCACGTCCACATACTTGCCATGCCACATGAGCAGTCGCATGTTGTTGTTCTTGGTCTTGAGGTTGGCGGGCGACACGGCAGCATCGCTCACATGTGCCTTCACCGTGGTTTCCACATCGGCTGCAGTACCCTCAGGTGCCACGTAGTCATCGTTGGCAGCCACCAGCATAGTGCTCAACTGGTTCTTGGCTTCCAGTTGGCTGTAGATGCCGTGGCTCTTGAAAAGTTCGTTCATGGATGAGAACTCGGCATGTGAGGCAAGATATGCCTCACTGCTTTCGTTCACCACCTCCAGTTCGTCGGAATTGATTTCCGAACCCTGCTTGTAGTAGTCCTTGTCCTCCAACTCGGAACAAGCCGAGAAGAGCACAACGGCAACAGCAGCCAGCGAACCGAATATTTTGTTGTATTTCATACGTCTTGACAATGATAATTGTTAATAATATTGCTTTAGTCTTTCACGGGAACAAAGGTGATGGTGTCAAACTGAAGCGAGAAGTTCTTGTTCGATGTGGCTGCTCCGTCCTTAACCTTGAACGTAAAGGTGTGGGAAGAGGTACTGTCGAACTCTATCTCATCGAGAAGTGTAGTGGTGTAGACACCTGGGAACACAGAAGTCACCTGTGTGTAAGGAGCCACATACTTCTTGTCCTTACCGTCGAAGCTCACTTCGAGCGTACCGCCAGAACCATCACTCTTCACACGCATAAAGCTTTGTGTGGAAGTATAGACCACATCCAAAAACACCTTGTACTTACCGCGTACAAGTGTAGGGGTTTTCATGGTGGCGGTACCTGTATTGCCAAGATTAAACACCACGCAGTCATTGTTGTTGGCCTGATGGGCACCAGCTTCCAATGCCTTTTGAGTGAAAGCAGACACGGTGTAGTAGGTCACAATGCCGAAATTACTATTAGAAGAATTTGTTTCCGTGTGCTGAATGCAGGACGCATTGCTAATGGAAGTCTTCTCCTGTTTGCTTGGAACGGCCGCCGGTTGATATTCCAACCCTGACTCCTCTACTATGGTCTTGATTTCATTGTCATCAGCAAGATCCCAAACCACGGTCTGCTGGGTAGGTTCCCATACGGGCATCCAGTTGTCAACCTGATGCAGGTATCCATTCAAGGCAAGCACATTGCTTTTTGCCTCGACAAAGTGTGTGGGTGAACTGCTGGCTGGATTGATGGTGTAGTTCACGGGAGTGCCGTCTTCCGACAAATCGGTAGAGAGTGTGAATACAAGATTCTGTGCGCCCGTTGACCACAGACGTGAAGTGCTCTCACCTTGTACGGCACCGAGTTGAGCCACCGTGTTCTTGCTCTGCACGATGTGGTAGCCCACGTAGGCACGGAGCAGGGAATCGGCAGAAAGTCCATCTTCCTGGTTATCAGCAACGAGTTTCTGCTTCAACTGCTCCACCGAGCTGATGCCAGCCTTGCCAAAGGTCTCGTCGGTAACGCCGAGCACACTGAAGTTGCGGTTGATAATATTCTTCGTGCCGTCCTCTGCCACAAGAGTGTCAGAGATGGTGTTGAGCATCTTGTCCCAATTCGATTCCTTCACGGCAGCCAGGAAGATGCCATAGCTGTTGTCTTTCTCCAAGCGGTTATAGACTGTCTCCACCAAAGGTGTGAGTGCGCTGGAGAGCACGTAGATTTTACCATTGGAAGCAGAAAGTCCCATTTCCACCACTTGGGCTTGACTGTTGCTGTTAGTCAATATGGCCTCACCTGTGTGCTCCGTGTCAACAGTCACATTGATCTTGTCACGGGTCAAGTTGGTGATGTTGGCCTTAGTGATGAAAGCATCAGGAAGGATGGAGTCGTTCATGGCGTGATAGAGCACAAAACTGCGCGCATAATCCTGTCCCATGTCTGCCACCTTACTGCCGAGTGCAGTCTCGTATTTGGCCATGGCCTCGTCTGTAGGTGCAAAGACCGTATAGCTTACACCGGCAGACGACTGGTTGAAACCGCTGTACAGGCCGGCAGCCTTGATGGTGTTGACGAACTCGCCGAAGCGGCCGTCGGCTGCGAGCATGTCGGAAATCGGCGACAAGTCGTCCGACTTATAGGTCGTACCCTTGGCGGGGTCCTTTCCAATATCAAATACATCCATATCGCACGATGTCATTGTGAACAGAAGCATCAGTGCTGAACATACATAAAATATCTTTTTCATAATCTTATCCTCATTATTTGCTGTAATACGGATTCTGAACGAGCAGCTGATTGTTCTTCAACTCAGACTCCGACAATGGCATGTACCATGCATAGTCATTGACAAGTGTAGACTTGATCCAGTCCGCATTGGTTGTCTGGTTGCTGTTTGCTACTATGTCTATCACCTTGTTCTTGTACTTGTGGTTTCCGATGCGCGCCAACCAAAGCAGGTCGTACCAACGCTTACCCTCAGCCAAGAATTCCAATTCCTTCTGATCGAGGATTTCGTCAAGGACGGTCTCTTCGCTGTAGTTTTGCTTTTCGCCTTCAGAGATGGCGCTCAATCCGGCACGCACACGAATCATGTTGTCAAGGTCAATAGCCTTGGAAATGTCACCCTTCATGGCTTCTGCCTGTGCTTTCATCAAGATGATTTCAGCCACACGATAGAGGATGAAGTTGGCATCATTGTTGATACGCACACCGCCTTCTATATCAGCCACATCATTGCCGCGGTATTTCCAAAGTATGTAGTTACCATTTTGATTGACATAAGAAGCCAAATTCATGCGACCGGTGCGATCGCCAGAAGAAGTGGCTGCCACAGTTTCGTTTTCTGTTGCCATCTTCTGGGTAGCAGCATTGGTGAAGTTAAGCGTTCCTCCAGTACCGGTTGACGGGAACATACCGCTAAAGTTATTGTTCTTCTTCTCAGTGTTGTAGTCCCAATTAAGTTCGAAAATGCTTTCGTTGGAATTTCCCGGATAGAACATGGTGTACCAGTCTTCTGTCTTGCTGAGGAATTTAGGATAGAAGGTATCTCCGCTCTGGTCTGCATTCAGGATTAGGTCGCAATACTTGATGCAACCGTCGTAGTCCTCGCTCCACAGACAGGCATCAGCCATCAAGGCATAGAGCGCCCACTTGGTAGCACGTCCCTTGGTTTCCCAATCGTTCTCGTAGGTCGACTTGGCTGCATTGGTAGCCAAAGCAGACTCCACGTCTTTCTTGATTTGAGCTATGATCTGCTCCTCTGTAGCCTTGGCAATATTGAAATCGTGCGAATCGTCCACGTATGGTTCTGTCACGAGTGGCACTTCCTTGAAATTCTTGACAAGCACGAGATAGCAAAAGGCGCGCTGGAAGTAAGCCTCGCAAAGGTGAGCCTTCATCTGGGCATCAGCGTAAGTTTCATCCTTAGCCTGTACACCTGGAGCATACTTGATGACAGAGTTGGCAACTGCAATGGCCTGATAGAATTTGGAATAATCGCAAATTCCATCAGAAGCCGTCAACAGGAAGTTCTGCAGCTTGGCGAAGGTAGTGTTAGTAGAATACATGGCATCGCCACGCAATTCGCCCCATTCAATGAGTGTAGGCACAGCCTCACGCAAACGGTAGTAGCCAGAGTTGACCACGGCTTCCACCTCTTCCTTCGACTGCCAGTATTCAGTGGAAATCTGTTCGTTCTTGGGTTTCACGTCAAGCCAATCGCTGCACGATGTTGTCATGGACAACGTCGCGGCAGCAAAAAGTATGGTATATATAGTATTTTTCATTGTTTATACGCTTAAAAGTTTACACTGAGGCCGAACACGTAGCGCTTCGAGATAGGTGTGGTGGAGTTGTCCTGCACCAGTTTGTTGGCAGTAGGCATGCCCACCTCAGGATCCTGACCAGAGTAGCTGGTGAACGTGAACAGGTCATAGCCTGTAGCGAAGAGCTTACAGCTTGTGATGCCCCAACCGAGCTTGGTGAGGAACTTCTTGGGAATGCTGTAATTCAGCGTGAGAGTCTTCAGACGCACGTAGGTAGCATCCTCCACGAAGCGGTCGGAACCAAGGTAGTTGTAGCCCATGCCGTAGAGGGCACGCGGAATGTCGGTCACGTCGCCCTCAGCACGCCAGCGGTGCAGCACGGCTGTAGACTGGTTGCCCTTGCCGTACATGCTCTCGAGGTTCATACGGGCTGAGTTGATAACCTTCTGTCCCAAACGGCCATAGATGACAGCTGTGAGGGTGAGGTCTTTCCACTTCAGGTTGAGGTTGCCGCCGAAGATGAGCTTCGGGTTGGCATTGCCGAGGTAGACAATATCTTTCTCGTTGATAACGCCGTCGTGATTCACGTCTTCATACTTGGCATCGCCGGGGTAAACGAGCGTAGAACCGTTGCGCATGGTGATGGCCTTGCCATTGATGTCGTACATCACGTTGCCGGAAGCATCCTTGGCGTATGTCTCGGCGGTATTCTGGTAAACGCCCTGGTAGTGGTAGCCATAGAAGGCACCGATAGGCTGGCCTTCCACAATGCGGAGTGCATACTTGCCGTTGCCGAAGGAATAGTTTTCCTGCACATAGGTAGAAGGAAGTTTCTCCACCTTGTTGATATTACGGGATGCATTGGCGCCGACGCGAAGTGACCAAGGTCCCTTCTTGAACACATCATAGTCGAAACGGATTTCAAAACCCTTGTTGCTCAGTTCACCCGAGTTGATCCAGGCAATCTTAGCATAACCGGTTGTTGCCGGTATGGCTGTGTTCTTGAGCAGCAGGTCGGTAGTCTTCTTGTCGTAGTAGTCGAAGGTGACGTTCAGCTTATTGAACAGACGCAGATCGAGACCAAGGTCCCACTCACGGGTGGTCTCCCACTTCAGTTTGTCGAGCTGCATACGTGAAGGATAGATAGCTGGATTGCTCACATAGTCACCCAAGGCACTGTAGGCACCATAGTAGGCAGAAGAGCCTGAAGGCGACTTGCCTGCCCAACCCATACTGGCACGAACCTTGGCCTCGTTGACGATGTTGAGGAACTTCTCAGACCAGAAGTGCTCCTTGTCGATGTTCCAAGCCAAACCGAAAGCAGGATAAGAACCGAAACGGTTGTTGGAACCCATGGCAGAGTTACCCTCGTAGTTGATGGTACCCTTCAACACGTAGCGGTTGTCGTAGCTATACACAGCCTGACCAATGAACGACACGGAACGCGACTCGGAAGAACCGGAAGAGGTGCTTGCCACAGCACTGCCGATAACAGGGTCGGACAGACTGGCGGAAGCGTTGCCATAGGTGACGTTGGAGGTGCTAGTGCTCTGCGCCTGCTTGGTGCGGGCAATCAGCGTAGCGGTGAGTCCGTGCACCTTGTTAAAGGTGTTGCTATAGAGGAGCTTGGCCTCCGACTGCAGTGAATAGCTGTCGGAAGTGGCGTCAGTGGCACGGTTGGAGTAGGTGCTGTTCCAGAGCACACCTGTAGCAGCCTGGGGCAAGAACTTGTTGTTCTTGTTGGTCTTCATGTTCAGTGACACCCAACCTGTGAAGCGGAGGTGGAAGGGGAAGTCATATTCAGCAGTGATGGTCATCTTCTCCTCGCGGCTGTTGGTCTTGTTGAAACCAAGATTCGCCATGGCTACAGGGTTATAGTGTTTCGAACCATCGAAATTGCCTTCATAGTCGGAATTCATGGAGAAATACTGGTCTGTGGGCAGGCCTGTCTCGTCGTCAATCCAATAAGGCGACTTGTTTGGCATGGCAGACTGTGCCTGTGAACGGACATTCTCAACCACGTTGGCATCTTTCTTGGTGTTGGTGAAAGAGAAGTCGGTATGCACGCGCAAGCGGTCAGAGAAGTTGTAGGTCACCTTCAACTGGCTGGACAGACGGTTCATGCCTGTGCCGATGGTGGTACCCTTCTCATCGTAGTAGCCGAGGGCGAAACGGTAGCGAGCCTTTTCACCACCACCCGACATAGAGAAGTTGTTGTCGGTCACCCAAGCATTCTGCTTCACTTGATCGAGCCAGTCGGTGTTCTGGTTATATTCGTCGTAGTACTTGTAGTTGGGGTTATAGTTGATGGGGTCTGCATTGAACAGCATGTTCATTTCGTCACCTGCGCTCTGCACACCCTTGGCGTTGGCAGCGTTCCAGAGAGCGTCCTGCATCATGGCTGTGTACTGACGTCCGTCGAGCAAAGGAATGGAGGATGGCTCCTGCTTGATGGTCCACTTGGTAGAGAAGTTGAACTGGGTCTTGCCCATGGCACCCTTCTTGGTATTGATGATAAGCACACCATTGGAACCCTTGGAACCATAGATGGCTGTAGCGGCAGCATCCTTGAGCACATCGATGCTCTCGATGTTGGCTGGGGCAATGTTCAACAGGGCACCGAAGTCTTCTGAGTTGGCAGTGGCGAAGTCGAAGTCGTCGCCAATCTCCGTATCGTAAGGCACACCGTCGACCACAATGAGCGGGTTGGCATCGCCGTTGAGGGTGTTGGCACCACGAATCTGCATGGTGTTCTTGGCACCCGGGTCACCGCCCATAGTAATGTCGAGACCGGAAATCTGTCCCTGGAGGGCTTCCTCGATGGAGCCTACAGGAGAAGATTCCACAATGGCGTCCATCTTCAAGGACTGCACCGAACTGGTCTGTTCCAGTTTAGACACGCCCATGTTGTCGCGACGGCTACCCGTCACCACCACTTCGTCGAGTGAGGTCTTGGAGTCATCGGTCAGAGAGAAGTCGAGTTTGGTCTGACCTGTGTATTTCACCTTTTGGGTTTTCATACCGATGTATGACACCTGGATGGTAACATTCTTCACATTCTCGGGCACGGTCAGACTGAAGTTACCGTCGATATCGGTGGTAGTACCCTTGATGTTACGGTTCTGGGAATTGACCAGCACCACGTTGGCACCGATGATGGGTTCCTTCAGATCCGCGTCGACCACGGTACCTGTCACCACCTGCTGTGCCGCTGCCGTGACTACGCCAGCCACCAGCAGAAGGATCATGAGAGAGAGCCTCTTCACCTTATAATATATATTAGCATTATTGTTCATAGCGATTGTTATTTCAGGATTCCGTCAATGAAGTGCATACATCCGTCGGCATAAGCGAACGGGAAGTATGAATACTTGGCGTTCACGGGAACAGTAGTGTCTGAACCCTCGAGCTTCACGCTGAGCGAGCTGCCGTTGTCGATAATGTCGAGCTTGGAGGTGAGGTTCTTGGTGATGAACGAACCTTTGCAGGCAGATCCTGGGTAAGGATAGTCAGTTATCTGGTTCTCCTCGTTGCTCACGAAATAGTTCTGCAACCATGCCTGGAGAAGGGCCTTGTTGGTACCCGTCACCTTGCCGGCAGGCTTGAAGTTGCCTTTGGCGTCAAAGAGGGCTCTGTAGCCAGGAATTGACTTGAAGTTTTCCTTGATGGCCTCGTTGGTAGGCACGAACACGAGCACTCGGCGGGAAACGCCTACCTCGTCTGTGGGGAACACAATGTCGGTACCCGAAACAAGACCAGCCTTGTTGAGCAATTGCGCAAAAAGGTAATACTCATAATTAGCATCTGCGCAGACTGCCAGGTTATGGAACAATCCGTCGCCGGATGCCTCCTTGAAGATGGAAGCGGCATCGTAGGAATAAGCCTTACCGTTGCTCCACGCTGCACCATCGTTGGTCAGCTCATGCAATGCCACGAAAGGAGTACCCGTGTAGCCAGGACGGAGTTGCTCGTTGAAGAGGGCATTGGAAGTGATTTTGCCGTCCTTCACAAACCAATAGTTAAAGGAGGCATAAGTGGGAACCACTTGAGTGCCGGTGGTCTTGAGTGAAGTGGCATTGTCGGTGAAGTGCATGTTTACCAGCGGAAGCATTTTGCTACTACCAATGGCAACAAAGGCACCCGCATCATCGCTGTACTCCTGAAGTTCGTTTCCGGATGTGGTTTGATAGAGACGCATCTGCGGCTCGGCAGCCTCAAACTGGGCATTGCTCGGTATGAGAGCCACAAACTCCGAGTTGTCGGCAGCAAAGGTGGAGGTAAGTCCTGAACCTGCGAGGGTATAGAGGTAGCAGCCATATTTCACGTCGCGGAAGGCGGGAGCCACCACAGAGTTGAAGATGGCAGGTGCTGTCATCTGGTCCATACCATAGATAATACCGTTTTCGCAAATCTTGCGGCGATTTTGTGCAATGCTCTGCGGGTCAAAGTTAACCACGGTACCGAATTGGGTTTTCACCTTTCCCGAAGTGATGTCGCTTGGGAAAACCGGGCTTGACACATCGGCAAACATCTGGTAAACGAAATACTGCTTGATGAGCGGATCCAGATGGTCAAGGTCGGCATAGCCACTCTCCGGTGACCAGAAAGTATGGAAGAAATTGTCGAGAGCCGCATTGGTAGGAGCGAAGATGGTGTAACCCTGAGACTCAAGCAGGGAAGTAAGCGAAGAAATCGAGCCTGCGAAGGTGGGACCAATGGTCCACTCGGTGGCAATGTTGGGCAGCGGCGAGTGAGAACGCACGTAAGCCGTGTAGCCCAACGTCTGGTTGGTTTCGGTCAAGGCCTCTGTCAATGAGCCGTAAGAATCGTAGAGTTTGAAGAACTCCGAGTAGTCTGCATTGTTCTTCAACTCATCATAGATGGTGTTGAGAGGTTCAATGACCTTGTCTACATGATAGAGGTAGCCGTTGTCGGTGATGACATTGCCCTGGTCGCTCACAGCAGCATTGGCAATGTTGAATCCGTCACCGCTGTGTGCACTGCCGTACCAAGTGGTGTTGGGATAGAAATAATTATAGTCGGCCGCAGCGTCGGCAATCTGCTTGGTCTCAAAGAACTTGGTAGAGAACACGGGCAGATAGCGCTCATAGTGGTAGATTTTCACGTCGGTAACATTACCGTCAACAATAGCCTTAGTACTTTCCACCGCATCTTGGCTATGTGTGCGGTGCTTATAGTACATACCTGCATTCTTCTCCTTGTCCTCTTCTGTGGCAGCGTCGCCATCGGTAGGACGGAAGTTTACCATCTTGTCCCAATTGTATGCATAATACATCAGATGCATTCCAATGAGATTCTTCACATACTGCGGGTCTTTCTGATACAGTTCGTCAATGGAACTGACGCCCTTCTCGCTGAGGAAGGTCTTGAAAGCCTCATCGTTGGGCGCAGCAACGGTGAGGATACTCTTACCCCCCACGATTCCGCTGTTGCCAGTGAGGTCGATGCCTCGCAGGAAGGTGGTGTAGTTACCTTCTTTCTGCAACACTTCATAGGCATTGCCCTTGAGCCAGCTGGGCACCTTGTAGTGGTCGTCTTCCGACAGATTGTCGGAGCACGATGCCGCCACGAGGACAGTAGCAAGAGCCGCCACGAGTTTTCGACAATAAATTTTCATTTTCCTATTATAGTTTTGATTTTGTTAAGCGTGTAAAGTTTAAAATATCTAATGTGTCTCATGTATTTCAGGAAGCTACAAGGTCAGGTTTCTTCAATATTAATTTTAGCTGACGACAAAGGTAAATATAATAAGAGGTGGGGGCATTACAAAATTATACGCAAGCATACAAATTTGTACGCACTTGCCACGCCGTACGTTCAACGAGCGAGCATCAAAGCGTCCTTATGCGGTCTGCAAAACATTGTTAATCAGTTTGTTAAATAGCTTATAAAGTCAACTGAATACGCTATACGACCGTGTACATTTGTACAAAACGGCATTATCCCAACAGTCTTTTGCTCAGATAGCGCACAGGATACCACACGGCAAGCCAACTGACAGCCACTACAGTGAAGAACACCACTGCCACATCGCTGTAGTGCACACTCACGGGGTAGGCATCGACCACGAACGAGCCGGCACTGTCGCCGAGTGCCACGATGCCGTATTCCTGCTGGAGCCAGCAAAGGAGCAAGCCTATGCCGATGCCTATCACGGCACCCATGACACTGATCATGCGCCCCTCGAAAAGGAAGATGTGCGTAATCTGGCGGTCGGTGGCTCCAAGATTGCGGAGCGTCACCACGTCGTTGCGCTTGTCGATGATGAGCATGGAGAGTGAGCCAATGATGTTGAAGCAAGCCACCATGAGGATGAACGTGAGGAAGATGTAGGCAATAAACTTCTCGATGTTCATGATGTTGTAGGTTTCCGCTTGCTGCTCATAGCGGTCTTTCACGATGAACCGCGTGCCGCAAGTCTGCTGCATCTCTTTCTTCACCGCCTCGATGTCGCTGCCGGGCTTGAGCCGAAGTTCGAGCGAGGTGAGCTGCCCGTCGCGACGGAACAGCCTGCGGGCAAAGGAGATGGGAGCAAGGATATAACCCTTGTCGTACTTGGCTTGCTTGACCTGGAACACCACACCGGGTGAGAGCAGCGAGTCTGCCACGAAGCCGGATGTAGGGTCGGTCATGTCGAGCTGCCCTTCTCGCTGCGGAGCAAAGATTTTCAGATAGCCGTTCCAGCGTGCGCCCGTGCCGAGTATCTGCGCCAGGCGGATGCCTATGACACCGAAGTCGAGGTCGGCGGCATGGAGATCGAAGGCTCCGTCGCCTATCAGGATATCGTTGATATGGGTGAGTTGGTCGAAGTTGTCGTCCACACCCTTCACCGTCACCATAGCCTGCTTGTCGCCATAGACGGCGAGTGCCTGGTCTTCCACGCAGTCTGTCGCCACGTCTACCGCCGGCATCTTGCGGATGCGCTGCAACACGGGGTCATCGGCACGCACGGCCTTGCCCTGTGTGGCAACCACCTCAAGTTGCGGGTCGAACTGGGTGAAGAACGAGGCCACCAAGTCCTGGAACCCGTTGAACACGCTGAGCACAATGACCAGTGCCATGGTGGCAACGGCAATGCCCGTCATCGAGATGAAACTGATGATGTTGATGGCGTGCGTGCTCTTCTTGGAGAACAGGTAGCGACGGGATATGAAGAGGGGAAAATTCATTTCTTCAGAAGTTCGTCGATGTGCTCTATATAGTCGAGTGAGTCGTCAATGAAGAAGCGAAGTTCGGGAATGATGCGCAACTGGTTGCGCACGCGCGTGCCGAGGTCGTAGCGAATGGACTTCTCGTTGGCATTGATATTTTTCAGAATCTCGTCTCCCTTTTCAGAAGGGAACACGCTGAGATAGGCGGTGCAGATGCTGAGGTCTGGGCTGATCTTCACTCGTGTCACCGACACCATCACGCCACGCATGGCTCGTGTCTGGCTCTGGAAAATGAGACTTAGCTCCTTCTGGAGGAGCCTGGAAATGCGGTTTTGTCTTGTTTCTTGCATGCTATTATTATAATAATGTGTGCAAAGGTAGTGCAAATCGAAGACAATACAAAATAAAAAGTGAACTTGTTTGCCTTTTTTGTTCGCACGACAGTGGCGAAGCCTGACCGCCAGCCTTATTCTCAAGAACGCAGCAACCGGACAGAAATGCGCCTTCTTCGCGCGCACGCGCGCAGGAAAAAGTTTTCGAAAAGTCACCACTATCTATCACTTTTGGTTCGAAAAGTCACTTAACCATCTGGCAACAAGCAACATAAGAAGAGTGATAGATGAGTGATAGATGCCAAATACATCTATCACTCTATCACGCTTTCGCGACAAGAAGACGTCCGTTGAAGAATGTTAAAACGGGTGCCCAAAATCTGTTCTCCGTTTTGGGCAATGAATGCCCACGGCGTGGGCACTCATTGCCCGGCGCCTGGGACGACCCATAAACATGCCATTAACAAGTCACTACTCTGCCGTTTTCACCTGCCAAACATCATTCTGAGTGTTTTCTATCTTATGTTCCGCTCATTTGCACTGTCTTTGTATAAGACAGACGGCATCTCAACAATAAAAATAAAATCGAAACAAGTTCTCTTTTATTTTGTATTGTCTTCGCTTTGCACTACCTTTGCATAAGGTAGGCAATGCCCGGTAATCTGAAAACAACCCTTCCTTGCGCTCGCTTGCACTATCTCCACAAAACATAAACCACGAACAAGATAATGAATACCATATCACCCTTTGCACACCCTCTCTACGTGATGCTGAAACCTGCCGGCGCCGCCTGCAACCTGCATTGCGAATACTGCTACTATCTCGAAAAGGACGGGCTCTACGCCAATGGCGAGCACCAGAACATGGACGATGCCACGCTGGAAAAGTTCACCCGAAGCTACATCGAGGCACAGATACAACAGGACGTGCTCTTCACCTGGCACGGCGGCGAACCGCTGCTGCGCCCCATCTCGTTCTATGAGCACGCGCTGCAACTGCAACGCAAGTATGCCGGCAACCACCGCATAGACAACTGCATACAAACCAACGGCACACTCATCACCGAAGAGTGGGCACGCTTTTTCCATGACAACGGCTTCCTGGTGGGCGTCTCTATAGACGGACCGCAAGCCGTACACGACCGCTACCGCAAGGACAACCGTGGCAAAGGCTCGTTCGAGAGGGTGTTAAGAGGCATAGAATGGCTCAACAAGCACGACGTGATGTGGAATGCCATGGCGGTGGTGAACAGTGTGAATGTGACACAGCCCGTGGAATTCTACCGCTTTTTCAAGTCCATCGGCTGCCACTACCTGCAGTTCACACCCATCGTGGAGCGCACTGTCGGCGGAAGACTTGCCAACATCGGCGACCGGCCCGAAGACTGTCGGCTCACGTCCATGTCGGTGACACCCGAACAGTGGGGAAGTTTCGCTTGCGCCGTGTTCGACGAATGGCGCAAGCACGACATCGGTGAGTACTTCGTGCAACTCTTCGACGCCACCCTCGCCAACTGGTGCGGCGTGGAGCCGGGCGTGTGCTCACTGTCGCGCAACTGCGGCAATGCGCTGGCACTGGAGCGCAACGGCGACCTCTATGCCTGCGACCACTTCGTGTTTCCCGAGTATAAGCTGGGCAACATCCACGAGCAGCCCATAGCCGCCATGGGGTTCGGCGAGATGCAAAACCACTTCCGCCGCATGAAACTCGCCCTGCCCCACCAGTGCAGGGTGTGTTCCTGGCGCTTTGCCTGCCACGGCGAGTGTCCGAAAAACCGCTTTGCCGTGAGCGCCGACGGCGAACCTGGACTGAACTACCTGTGCCGCGGCTACCGCCAATTCTTTGCCCACGTGGCACCATACATGGAAAAGATGAAGCAAGCCATTGCCGACGGAGGTTCGGCGGCAGACATCATGTGACGAAGCAGGCAAGCCTATCAATTGCTTATGCCTGCAAATCGCCATAGACATAGAAACTTGGGAACATGCCATAAAATAACCCTGGAAGAAACAGGCATATCTCTCAAAAAATTAGTACTTTTGCACGCAAAACAATAAAAACATAACAATTCATGGAACAGAAGAAATACAAACGCACCACCGTGACGGCAGCACTTCCCTATGCCAACGGCGGTGTGCACATCGGTCACCTGGCAGGCGTCTACGTGCCTGCCGACATCTATGTGCGCTATCTCCGTCTGAAAAAACAGGACGTCATCTTCATCGGAGGCTCCGACGAGCACGGAGTGCCCATCACCATCCGCGCCAAGAAAGAGGGATGCACGCCACAGGACATCGTGGACCGCTACCACAACATGATCAAGAAGAGCTTCGAGGAGTTCGGCATCAGTTTCGACATCTACAGCCGTACCACATCGGAGACCCACAACAAACTGGCTTCCGACTTCTTCAAGAAACTCTACGACGACGGCAAGCTCATCGAGAAAACCACCAAGCAATATTATGACGAGGAGGCACACCAGTTCCTCGCCGACCGATATATCATGGGCGAATGTCCACACTGCCACAACCCACACGCCTATGGCGACCAGTGCGAGAAGTGCGGACAGGACCTCGACCCGACCGAACTCATCAACCCGCACAGCACCATCAGCGGTTCGCAACCCGTGCTGAAGGAGACCAAGAACTGGTATCTGCCACTGAACGAATACCAAGACTGGCTCAAGCAATGGATTCTCGAAGGCCACAAGGAATGGCGCCCCAACGTGTACGGACAGTGCAAGAGCTGGCTCGACATGGATTTGCAGCCACGTGCCATGACACGCGACCTGGATTGGGGTATACCCGTGCCTGTGGAAGGTGCCGAGGGCAAGGTGCTCTACGTGTGGTTTGACGCCCCTATCGGCTACATCTCAAACACCAAGGAACTGCTGCCCGACTCATGGGAGAAGTGGTGGAAAGACCCTGAGACACGACTGGTGCACTTCATCGGCAAGGACAACATCGTGTTCCACTGCATCGTGTTCCCCACCATGCTCAAGGCTCACGGCGACTATATCCTGCCCGACAACGTGCCCGCCAACGAGTTCCTGAACCTGGAGAACGACAAGATTTCCACTTCACGCAACTGGGCCGTATGGCTTCACGAATACCTCGTTGACTTCCCCGGCAAGCAGGACGTGCTGCGCTATGTGCTCACCGCCAACGCACCCGAGACCAAGGACAACAACTTCACCTGGAAAGACTTCCAGGACCGCAACAACAACGAACTGGTGGCTGTGTACGGCAACTTCGTGAACCGTGCCCTGCAACTCACCAAGAAATACTGGAACGGCGTGGTGCCTGCCTGCGGCGAACTGCAGGAGGTGGACCATCAGGCACTCGAGGAATTCAAGGACGTGAAGAAGAAGGTGGAAGACCTGCTCGACATATTCAAGTTCCGCGACGCACAAAAGGAAGCCATGAACCTGGCACGCATCGGCAACAAATATATCACGGAGTGTGAACCCTGGAAGGTATGGAAGACAGACCCGAAGCGCGTGGAGACCATCCTCTACATCTCGCTCCAGCTGGTGGCAAACCTCGCCATCGCCTTTGAGCCATTCCTGCCGTTCAGCAGCGACAAACTCCGCAAGATGCTCAACATGAGCGACTTCGACTGGAACCAGTTGGGTTCTACCGACCTGCTCCAGCCCGGACACCAACTCGCCGAGCCTTCACTGCTCTTCGAGAAGATAGAAGACGACGCCATCAACGCACAGCTCCAGAAACTGGAAGACACCAAGAAAGCCAACGCAGCTGCCAACTACAAGGCAGAACCCGTGAAGCAGACCTGCAGCTTTGAGGACTTCGAGAAACTCGACATCCGCGTGGCCCACATCAAGGACTGCCAGAAGGTCAAGAAATCGAAGAAACTGCTGCAGTTCACCATAGACGACGGCAGCGGCACCGACCGCACTATCCTCAGCGGCATTGCTGCCTACTATGAACCTGAGCAGCTCATCGGCAAGGACGTGCTCTTCGTGGCCAACTTTGCCCCTCGCAAGATGATGGGCATCGAGAGCCAAGGCATGATTCTTTCTGCCGTGAACTTCGACGGAACGCTCAACGTCACCTCTGTGCTGGGCAACGTGAAGCCCGGCAGCCAAGTTGGATAAGACTGAGGAACACACACATAATTAGGAATGGGGAAAGGGAGAATGACGCGAATTCTCCCTTTTCTTTTTGCCGTTTGGAAATCTTCGATCAGACCGGCAGAAGAACAAATGGAGAAAGACAGGGCATCACTGAAACTGCACGCCACAGGCATGCAAACGTAAAGAAGCTCATCAGAAAACATGATCCCTTGCCATAAATATCATTCGCATGCGCCCGGCAGAAGTGTTAAGATTCACTGAAAAACGAGTACATTAGTAGCTCTGAATAGTTACTAAAGTACTTTTTTTGTAAAAAAGAAATAAAGGCCGTACCCAAAATGAGGGTAAAAGAGTCTTATATATAGAACTGGGCAGAAATGCAGGCTCCTGAAAAGAAGAAAAGAGAATATCAATCATAAAGAACAGAAAACAATGAAAAAAGGATTTTATTCCGTTGCCCTCGCTGCAGCCATGATGCTGACAGCAGGCAGTGCCAACGCACAAGTAAAAATTTCGGGTAAGCTCGACGGATACACGAAAAGCAACATCATCGTTGCCCAAAGAACCGATAACGGACTGAAACAAGACACCGTAGCCGTAAGCAACGGTGCTTTCGAATATAGCGATGCCAACCAGAAGGCTCTCGGCAACTACATCATCATGGAACCCGGCAACCACAACGCCCATATGCAGGTGTTCACCATGCCTAACCAACCCCTGAAACTGTGGGGTAACTTCAAGACCTACCACTTCGGCGGCACACCTCTCTATGACAAGGTAAACAGCATCTGCGACCAACTCGACCCCATTATACAGAAGAGCAACGCATTGATGGAAGAATATTACACCAAGGTGAAGACGCTGAAGACAGACGAGGAAAAGGAAAAGCTCGCCACTGAAATACAAGGCAAACTGCTTGTAGTAGACAAGGAAAGGAAGGACTTCGTGATGAGCTATATCAAGGCTCACGGCAACGAAGAGGCTACCTGCTACCTCATTCCTCAGTGCAAGGACATCATAGCCGCCGTCAACATGCTGACACCGGAAGTGCAGAAGAGCGCTTTCGCAGCCTACTACAAGCCTGCTTTGGAAATGGCTGAACAACTGGCCAAGCTGAAAGAAAAGGAAAAGAAGACCGCTGAGGGAACCGTGGCTCCCGACTTCACACTGAAAGACATCAACGGCAAGGACTTCAAGCTCTCAAGCCTGCGCGGCAAATATGTGCTGCTCGACTTCTGGGGTTCATGGTGCGGATGGTGCATCAAGGCGCTGCCCGACATGAAGGAGTGCTACAATAAGAACAGCAAGAACGGCAAATTCGAAATCGTCAGCATCGACTGCGACGATACTGAAGCCAAGTGGAAGGCTGCCGTGAAACAACATGCCATGACCTGGACACAGGTGAAAAACGAGGAAAAGGACGGCGTGTCTACATTGTATGGCGTATCCGGATTCCCAACATTCATCCTTATCGCTCCCGACGGCAAGATTGCCAAGCGATGTGAAGGCTCTGATCCAGCCATGTACACTTACATTGACTCTCTCTCTCTTTAAGAATAATTTTTATTTGTAAAGAAGACAAGCCACTCGGCAGGTGATCTGTAGAGTGGCTTTTTCTATGCCCTTTCGGATGAGACTCTTGCGGATTATACTGCATTTATATAGGGTTAACCTTTGTATTATCAAACAATTACACTAACTTTGCAATCCAAACACAGGGTCTACACACATGACTGTCCAGAACGCAGAACGCGACAACCGGCTATTAGAAAGATTGAAAGTGGGTGACGAAACCGCTCTGAAAGAGATATTCGACATCTACTACATGCCGCTTTGTATCTATTCCGTGCAGTTTACGGAACAGGAACTGGAGTCGGAAGACATCGTGCAAGACCTGTTCATCCGCATTTGGGAAAAGCGTCTCTACCAAAACATCACCCAACTGGGCATGTACCTGTTCTTCGCCGTCAGAAACCAAAGTTTGGCTTACGCCCGCAAACACGGACTTTATGAAGACGTGGAAGAACTGGAAAAGGAATCGTATGCCTCATGGGACGAAGGCTTTTCGGAGGAGGAAATCAACGAGAAGCGCCTGCGGCTACATGCCACACTGGAAAAGCTCTCGCCCATGGAACATGAAGTGCTCACTGAAATCATCATCAACGACAAGCACTACAAGCAGGTGGCAGAAGAGTTGGGTATCTCGGTCAACACCGTGAAAACACATCTCAGACTCGCCATGAAAGTGTTGCGCCGTGAAGGAACGCTCATGTTGTTGCCTTTTTTCTAACTTTTTTGAAAAAAGTTTCTTTCCCCTGTCACCCATTTCTCCATATTGCCACTCTATAGGGTAAAAAGAGAGACAAAATGGAAGACAGAATCTTATTCTTGCTGAAGAAATATGCCGAACGGAATATTTCGCCAAAAGAACTGGGCGAAATACGGGATTTTATGCAGGCTTCCGAACATAACAGGAAGGTTGTGGACACGTTCATACAACTTCACAAGACAGAAATACAAGCCGATGCATTGAAACGCCTGAACAAGGAAGAAGCCTGGAGGCGCATGCAGGAACGAGTGACAAGGAGCAAGCGCAGGCATCTTGTGGCTTGGACCGCATCAGTAGCCGCCATCCTCATCATGGCTGTATCTGCCACCCTTATCTACACACTCCGCCTTCGTCAACCCGAGATGACCATGACGGCCGTGATGCAAACACAGGCACAGAATCATGCAGTCATTACGCTGACCACAGGCGAAGACATAGAAGTAGACGGCACGCAGACCTCACAACTCAAAGGCAAAGACGGCAAAGTGGTGTGCGAAAACAGGAACGGCAAGATTGTTTATTTCGCCCACACAGCCCAGCCCGTATATAATAAGGTGAGTGTGAAGGAGGGAAGCACCTATAAGATTGTGCTTAGCGACGGCACAAACATCACCTTGGCTTCCGGTTCAGAGATTGTCTATCCCATTGGGGGTGACAAGCGCGATGTGAAGCTCAAGGGAGAAGCACTGTTTGACGTGACACACGACGACAAGAGACCATTCACCGTGGAATGTGCCAACGGCTGCAAGGTGACCGTGCTCGGCACCAGGTTTAATGTCTCCGCACACAAAGGCAAGCCCGTTACCGTCACGGTAGAATCGGGAAAGGTGGGCGTAACTTACCTTCATTCAACCACTTATCTCAACAGCGGCGAACAGGTGTCCTTCGGTAATGGAGCCGATGGAAGTGTCAGCCAAGTGGATGCACGGATCTTCACATCGTGGGCAAGTGGCATCTATGAGTTCAATGACGTGCCCATGCAGGTCATCACCCGCCAGCTGTCTTTGTGGTATGGCGTAGAGTTCGAGTACGCTTCACCTCGTATGAAAGGCCGCAAATTCACGGGTGCCCTGCTCCGCGATGAGAAATTAGGCTACACACTCAGTCTGCTGAAAGAGGTGTCAAACCTGAAGTTCAGCATGAACGACAACAAGATTGTAATCGAATAACAATACATAATTAATCAACAAAATGAAGAGAGAGACAAACAAAAAAAGTCTTTGTCGGAGAAGCTGGAGCACAAGGCTCGCTTCGTCTGTCATCATGTTTGCCTTCGCCTTGCACGCACTGGCGGCAAGTGCCAACGGCATCACCATCAAGAAGAACAACATCAGCGTGAAGGACGCCTTCGCTTCCATAAAGCAGCAAGCCAAGGTGTTCATGATGTATGAGAACAACACCATCAACGAGAACCAGCTCATCAGCCTCAACCTCACCAATGCGTCACTGTAGACAGTGATGGGCGACATCTGTACCAAGGCTGGACTGAACTATGAAATCAAGGGGCAGTATGTACTCGTGACCCGCAACAACAAGCTTATCAAAGGTGGTTTGGGCAACAACCATGTGACTGGTCGTGTCATCGACGAGACCGGCGAGCCGATGATTGGCGCCACCGTAGTGGTAGTGGGAAAAAGTGCCGGCACGGTGACCGACAACAACGGATACTACACCATCAAGGCAAGCAATGGGGACAAGCTGAGATTCAGCGACATAGGCATGAAGAACATTGAGCGCAACGTGGGCGACAACAAGACCATCAACGTGGCGTTCGACAGTCGCTCACACAATCTGCAGGAGGTGGAAGTGGTGTCGACCGGTTATCAGGCACTGCCCAAGGACCGTGCCACGGGTTCGTTCGCGACCATCTCTGCCAAGGAACTCAAGAAGGTACCCACGCCTAACGTGGTGCAGCGTCTTGAGGGACAGGTGGCAGGCATGAAAGTAACCCTCCTGTCGGGCGACAAGACCTTTGACTACACCAACACATTGCAGAGCGCCAACTCGTCTACCCGCACCATGGGAGCCGTCTACTACGACCTCGGCATACGTGGCGTGAACACACTTTCCGGGGAAAAGATGCCTCTTCTGGTCGTTGACGGTGTCATCACCGACTTCGACATCTCAAACATTGACCCGAACAACATCGACAACATCACTGTGCTGAAGGATGCTGCCGCAGCCTCCATTTGGGGAGCCAGAGCTGCCAACGGCGTGATTGTAGTGTCTACCAAGAAAGGACAGAACGGGCAGAAACCATCTATCTCGGTGGGCGCAACGTGGACCACACAGGACAAGCTCGACCTGGGTTATCTGAACCAAATGACTTCGGCACAAGTGCTTGACTATGAGAAGGAAATTGTAGACAAAGGCTATCTCTATGCTTCTTCGCCCACAACATTCTACGGAGCCTCCACTTTTTATAATGAGGGTGTGCGGCTGGCACTCGACCTGAAGAACGGCGCCATCTCGCAAGACCAATATGACGCCCGTGTTGCAGAGCTGAGCGGCATCAACAACTTGGGGCAAATTTCCAAGTACACCATGCAGCGCGCTTCCTCACAGCAGTATAATGCTTCCGTGAGCGGTGGCGGCAACAACTCAAGCTACTTCTATTCAGCATCCTATTCCAAGGAGAATCCCTACACCAAACGAAACTCCGGTTCACGACTGAACCTGAACCTGAGCAATTCCTGGAAGCTCTTCAACTGGGCCACATTGACCACTAATTTTGCAGGTACTTTCTACAAGTACAAGAATAACGGTACGGCTCTCAACACACTTGTCAGTCCCCGCGGAGGAACCATCAATCTTATGCCCTACATGAACCTGGCTGATGAGAACGGCAATGGTATTGACTACGACGTGATAAACCCGGAATGGACTTCCACACTCGGCTCCGCCTACAAGCCCTGGACATACAACTTCCTGCAGGAACAGGCTCTTCGCGACAATGTGCAGAAGACAGAGAACTACTCTGCCAACATCAACCTGAACATCCCCATCTATGCCGGTCTGTCATCATCAACCACCTATGCCATTGAGCGTAGCCACACCAACGGCACTATTTGGTATGACGAGAACACGTATCAAATGCGCTACATGATGAACTACTACACGCCTATCGGCGCCACTACAAACTCATTGGGTATCAGCAACGGTGGACTCTACAAGCAGCAGAGCGAGAACAAAAACTGGACTTTCCGCGAGCAGCTGAACTTTGACCACACCTTCGGCGGCATACACAAGATTAACGCCCTGGCTGGCATGGAACTCCGTGAGACATACATCGAACAAGGCAGCTATACCATTTGGGGCTATAACCGCGAGACAGGCGTGAACGACACACAACTCAATATGTCCTCAAACTCCTCTTACAACTGGATTGGCGGCAATTATACCACGTCATTCAATTATGGCGGATACCCAACTGTTGTCAACCGCCAGCGTCGCTACCTTTCCTATTTCGGCAATGCCGGATACATCCTACTCGACAGATACTATGTGAGTGCCAGCGTGCGCTATGACGACTACAACAACTTCGGACTGGACCGCAAGTACCGCGCCAAGCCCTTCTTCTCATTCGGTGCCAAGTGGAACGTGAGCCGCGAAAAGTTCATGGAGGACGTGAAGTGGGTGAACAACCTGGCCGTGCGTGCCACCTATGGCGTGAACGGCAACATATCACTCGATGCCTATCCTTTCACTAAAATCACGTTCAACTCCAACTACATCACCCAGCAGCCCAGCGCAAGCATCTCTTCACTTGCCAACCCTGAACTGAGATGGGAGAAGACTTTCACCACTAATATTGGCGTAGACTTCAGTCTGTTCGACAACCGCCTGGGTGGTAGCATCGACTACTATAACAAGCGTAGCCGCGATCTGCTCTACACCTTCCCATTCTCAAGCACTATTGTAGGCAATATCTACAACTCCTCCATGACCTACAACTGCGTGGCCATCAACACCAACGGTATAGACCTCAACCTGCACGGCACTGCCTACAAGGACAAGGACTGGCGAGTGGATATTGCCGGCAACTTGGCTTGGAACCAGAACAAGGTGAAGTCGAACCCGCTATTCAGCGAGTCACAGAACCTCACCTACATCAACTATCAGCCCAACAGCATAGGCATGATTGGCGGCTATGCCACCGACAAGATGTTTGCCTACCGCTTTGCGGGACTCGACGAGACGGGCCAGACGATGGTGTATGACGAGAATGAAGAGAAGGTGAAGTTCACCGACAACATCACCTCACTCAAGACTTTGAAGAATGTAGGCCACTCCACGCCATCCGTTTACGGTGGTTTCAACTTCAACATCACCTGGAAAAACTTCTCGCTCTACTCCCTGTTCACCTACCAGGCTGGCGGCAAGTTCTTCAAGCCCACCTTCTCAGGCTACGCCACCAACAGCCGCAACCTGCAGTGGGACACCACAAACGACATTGCACAGCGTTGGCGCCAGGCTGGCGACGAGGCTACCACCAACGTGCCCGGAATCCTGCCCACGACCAACTACTCGCTTGTGAACCGCGCCCTATACTCCATCTTCCGCTACAAGTATTCGGATATCAACGTGGCCAAGAGCGACTACATACGCTGGAAACAAATATCTCTCAGCTACCAGGTGAACCAGGAATGGCTGAAGAAGGTGCACATCCAGAGTGCCAACATAGCCCTGAGCATCAGCAACCTCGGCCTTATCTGGAAAGCCAACAAGGACGGCTACGACCCAGACTACGTGTCGGGTGTGAACGCCTACAACCTGCCTCCACAGAAGGCATACACGCTGAGCCTCAACATTAACTTCTAAAAGCATCTACGACAATGAATATCAAGAATATAGCAGCCATCGCTGCATCAACCATAGCACTGACCGCCTGCAGCGACTTTGTAGACATCAAGACTCAAGGCGGCATTGTGCCCGACGAAGTGGCCAACTTCAGATACTTGCTCAACAACACCAGTCAATGGTGGGGCGCCTCTGCCCTGCCCGACGTGATGAGCGACGACATCTACGTAAAAGACGGCGGCATACAATATGCCAGATTCAACAGCGAGTACTACGCATGGTTCAGCAAGGCGTACGTCTGGTCGTCGGAAATTTATCCCGAATCGGGATATTACAATAAGGATGACGGATGGAATACCATGTACAACACTTCGGCATACGCCAACACCGTCATCAACGAGGTGGACGACTGCAAGGACGGCACCCAGGAAGAGAAAGAAGAACTCAAGGCAGAAGCCAAGGTACACCGCGCCGACGCCTACCTGATGCTTGTCAACCAATATGCCAAGCCCTACAACGAATCCACTGCATCTACGGATCTCGGTGTACCACTCATCCTGACACAGAACACGGCACAGAAAGTGGTGCGTGCTTCCGTGCAGAAAGTCTACGACCAGATTATCAAGGACCTGACCGAGGCTGTGCCCTACCTGCCAGAAACACAAGAGTTCACCACACTTCCCACCAAGGCTTCTGCCTATGGTGAACTGGCTCGTGCCTATCTGCTGATGGGCAAATATGAGGATGCCGACAAATATGCCACACTGGCTTTGGAACAGAACAGCACCCTCAACGACATGAGCAAGGAGGAAATGAATGGAGTGGTCAGCTCTTCTTTCTATCCGCTCATGATAAAAGACCCAGAGGTGTTGCTGCTCAAAAAGCCGATGCAATCAAACAGTCAATATAGCTGCACCATGCTCCACTTGAGCAACGACCTGCTCCAGCTGCTCGGAGAAAAGGACAAGCGCTACCAGTTGTTCACAGCCCCGGTTGACCAATATGCCACGTCGTTTGCAGCCGACGGTGGCCGCCTTTACTATCAGGACATCGCCATGAGCTACCGCAACGTAGGTCCATCCGTACCGGAAATGATGCTCATCAAGGCTGAGTACTATGCCCGCAACAACCAGCCCACGGAAGCCATGCAGTGGGTGAACAAACTTCGCGTGAAGCGATTTGCCGCCGAGGACTACACGGAGGAAACAGCCACGGATGCCGACGATGCACTGAAAAAGGTTATCGACGAGCGTCATCGTGAGTTCTTCTGCCGCAACCTGCGCTGGTATGACCTGCGCCGCCTGCAGAACGACCCTCGTTTTGCCAAGACCATCACTCGGCAATGGGGCGGCGAGACCTACACGCTCGCACCCGGCAGCAACCGCTACGTCATCCAGATTCCTGCCTATCAGCGTGTGCTGAACCCGGAACTGGAAGCCAACCCTGAATAAATCTATTTTCAAACATACAATGAAACTCAAGCATTTATTTCTCTCACTCCTCTTGTCCGTTGCCTTCAAGGCAACGGCACAAGAGGGTAGCCGGCTTACTTTCAGCCCTCAATATCCCCAAGCCGGTGAACCTGTCACACTCATCTACACGCCTCTCCCATCAATGACCGGCAACCAGACCATCAAAGGCGTGGCCTACACCTATGAGAACAACCGGTGGGTGGGCCACGATATCTGCGTGAAGAACGAGGGCAATGTGTGGAAAGGCACGTTCACACCGGCTCCGCAGACCGGCTTCATGGCTTTCAAATTCGTGTGCGACTCCATTGTAGACAACAACGGAGGCCAGACTTTCGGCACGATGATCAACAAAAAAGACGGACGTCCATGGCCAGGTGGCTATGCCGCATGGGGCTTGATCAGGTCGGAGAAGTACGGCAGAAACATTCCCGGCTACATCGACTTCACGAAGACCAAGGAAGTGAGCGACACTATCGTGTACTATTGGGTGAACAACGAGATTTCCTATAATCCCTCTTCTTCCGTCTACTATGCACCACTGTTTGCCCGGTCTGCACGTGCCGCCAAGATAGACGGCTCAGAGACACGCATCAAGAACGCCGTGGCTTACCTGCAGAAGCAGGGCACTGAAGAGGCGCTGATGAGTGCCCTTGCCATTGTGGGCGACGACCAAACTGCCGCCGAAGCTCTGAAAGCCACCATTCTGAAGAAATATCCCAAGGGCTTACTGGCCATGAAGAACAAGTATGACGAGAAGTATGACTACCGCAACCAGGCGGAAATCAAGAAACACTTCACCGACTTCCTCCAGGCATTTCCGTATACGCCCGAACGCAATGCCTACCTGCAACGCTACGGACAGAGCTACGACAACGTGTACACCACGATGATGATATTCAACTATATGAAGGGCAAGGACATGGCACAAGACCCTTACCTGGACAAGTTGTCGTTCATGGGATGCAACACCATCTTCTATAAATTGGTAGACGTGCCTCATCTCCGCAAGGAAAAGACCGATGCACAACTGCTGCCTTTTGCCGACAAACTGGTAGACCGGATGCTTGCCCTCAAGCAGGTAAAGCCTGAATCAATGGCCTATCTGTCGGAATCAGAATGGGCTGCACAGGCAGAACAGAGCATCAACGGATTTGTAGCAGAGACCTACTCGGAAATACTCAAGGGCACCGGCAATACCGCCAAGGCATTGGAATATGCACGACTTGCCCAGCAGCCGGCACAGTACAAGCGTGCAGAAATCAACGACAACATGGCGGAACTGCTCAAAGCCACGGGCAACACCAAGGAACTGAAGGCTCTGTTGGAAAAGAGTTTCTACAACAACCAGGTGTCCGACCTGCAAACACAGATGCTCCGCGAGCTATATATGCAAGAACACGGCAACGCCAACGGCTTTGACACCTATGTGGAGAAGTTGAAGAACCCTGCCGAGAAATCAGCCATTCAGAAGGACGTAGAGGAATACAAGCGCAAGGGTGTGATGCCCGAATGGACATTGACCGACGCCAATGGCAAGACCATCAGTTCAAAGCAACTGAAGGGCAAGGTCTACGTGCTCGACTTCTGGGCCAACTGGTGTCATCCCTGCAAGGCATCGTTGCCAGGCATGCAGGCTGCCGCCGACCACTACAAGAACGACAAGAACGTGGAGTTTCTCTTCATCGACACCCAGGAGTTCATTCCCAACTACAAGGAGAAAGCCAAGGCTTACCTCAAGGAAAAGGGACTGAACATACACCTTGTGTTCGACGACAAGGCAAAGGGTGCCAAGACCAACAACCTGCTGTCTGACAAGGTGATGAAGATGTTCACCGTGTCGGGCATCCCAATGAAGGTGGTAGTCGACGCCAAAGGCAACGTGCGCTTTGTCGCCATAGGCTACAAGGGCAGTCCTTCTGCCCTGAAAGACGAAATGATAGAAATGGTGGAACAAGCCAAGAAATTCTAAACAGCAGATATGAAACGCATTCTTTTCTCTCTCTTCACAATGGTTGCCGCCGGCAGTGCACTGGCAGGCAACTATCTTTCCAAAGAGCTCACCTTCAAGAACGACACCGTAACCTTCGGTGCCACGCTCACCGTGCCCCGTGACGTAAAGCGTGCCCCCGTGGCGATTATCCTGTCGGGCACGGGAAAGCAAGACCGCGACGGCACCATGGCGGGCCACAAGATGTTTGCCGACATTGCCGACTATCTGAGCAACCGCGGCATCGCCGTGCTGCGCTTCGACGACAGGGGAACCGGCAAATCGACCGGCGTCTACGAGACTGCGACCACAGAAGACTTCGCCAAAGATGGTCTTGCAGCCCTCAATGCACTGAAAAAGCGAAAGGACATAGATCCCAACCGCATAGGCTTTATCGGGCACAGTGAAGGCGGTGCCGCCATGTCGATTGCAGCCTCACGCTCCAAAGACGTGAAATTCCTGGTGAGCCTTGCGGGTCTTTGCACAGACGGACTGCACGCCCTGATAGAGCAGAACGAGAGTCAAGTGGCAGCCTACAACCTGCCCGACTACGACGTGAAGCGCTACAACACGGTGGATGAACTGATATTCCGTGTGGCATACAAGTATGCCGACAGCGACAGTCTGGACATGAAGTTGCAGGAGGCCTACGACAAGTGGCATGCCATGGACAGCATCTATTTCAGCACACTGGGTGTGAAGTTCGACCATTTCCGCTTCCCCATCTACATGTACAAGCTGCAAGCCACCGGCCGCTGGTATCGTTTCCACGTGCGCTACAATCCTGCCGACTACCTGAAAGACGTCCACATTCCACTGCTTGCGCTCAACGGCGACAAGGACAAGATGGTGAACGCCCGGACGAACCTTGCCAACTGGCAACGGCTGATGCCCAAGGATGCCGATGTGACAACCATTGAAATGAAAGGGCTCAACCATCTCTTCCTGCCCTGCCAGACAGGGTTGCCCGCAGAATATGCCACCATCAAGGAGCCTATTTCCGAGGATATGCTCCGCAAAGTGTGCGATTGGATATTGGAAAAGACAAAATAAAAACTCACCCTCTGTTATCATATAAAACAGAATCTTGTACGTTATACAAGGTTCCGTTTTTAGTTTATAATGACAAATCGGCCAATCTCACACTCTTTATACACAAATTACCAACCATTCGTACTCTATCGGTTATACTAAACCTATTGTCATATAATGGTCTTTTATTAAATTCCGTACTTTCTTCCAAAGGTTCTTTCAGATATATATACGATTGGTATAGACTTTTTCGTAGTAAAGAACCTTAAGAAGATCTCATCTTCAGATAGAAACGACAACGTTATCCTATAGGTATCGCTTTCCCATGTGGATCTATCCACGGACTTGTTGCAGCAGCTCTGATGAATTGAATTCTGACACCGTACTTACCATAACTTGGTTAAGATAAGCGGCGTCAAGCTTAGTGGGAACGGCAAGCAAAGCATCTTTGCTCCACACATTTCTCTCCTTACTCATATCCAATGGGAATATGACGCCACCGGCAATAGAATCTTGATTATGATATGGTACTACCTGTTGGCGGAATTAATTTAGTGCATACTTAATTCTGCC
>ULUS01038088.1_pt1 | contig 32097 bp, 23 predicted proteins | sample 1958761 | NCBI WGS metagenome assembly ULUS01 (sample SAMEA4835767, study PRJEB28245) | human gut metagenome | biome: gut microbiome; material: fecal sample | place: Denmark | collected 2008
TATAATCCGCAAAACGATTTTTCCGCTGAGCCTAAAACGAAACGATTGTGATTTACGGTCCAAAAGGCAAAACGAAACGGACATAATCTGCCTCAAAACATAAAAACGAAACGGACTTCACTTCGGCAAACACACAACTCAAAACAACAAATAAAAGAGCCTCGAAAATCAAACGACTTCGAGGCTCTTTCTGTTGTTTATAAATTCAGGTCAGACATTGAGGTCAAACTTTACGTTCTCATCTCCATTGAGCAAGTCCTTTGTCCGCTCGATATTGTTCTCGTAGATATGAACATTTCCGAGATTCAGCGTGATTGATTTGAGAGGTAAATCAATCTGTCGAGCCATCAAATAGAGATGGTAAATATCAGCAGGAAGGCCCAAATTCGCGTCGCTGCTTCTTTGGTAAGCGGACACGACAAGTTCACCTTCATCAATCTGGAACTGGACCAAACTCAAACAAGGAGCCTGATTACTTTCCGCATTGGTCTCGCCGAGGAATAGCACATAGTTCTTGCTGTTGCGCTTCTCGCGGTTTATCTTTGCAATGAGTGGGGGCAGTTTCTCAAAGTAGGTCGGGTAACTGTTCACCAGGACAGAACCACAATAGTCCCACCAGTTGATGCCTACGTCGCGGTATCGTTCCACGTTCCGCTCACCCTGCATAAACAGTTGCAGTTCATTCTTCAGTTTCTTTCTGGCTATGCCGTGACTCTCAAATATATCGAGCAGGTCGGCAGGGGTCAATGACAACTGCTCATTGAGCAGGTAGCGGATATTTCCTTTCTTGTTCGTCTGGGTCTTTCCTTTCTCCAGAACCTTGCCCAGTATCTGGTAGTATTTGTTCATCGTTCAAACGGTATTAGAATGTTGTTTAAGCCGCTTTCGTATATAGCATGATGTCCGTGTAGGACGCGCTGTAATTCATGTGGGCATTGAACTCACGACGCTGGCAGTTCTCAAACGGGTTGCCCAGTTCCGGATGCTTACCCATCCAGTCGCACAGTTCAACGATAGAAGACTTGTTAGAGGTAAAATAGATGAAGCGGTGTCCGGCAAGCACCGTCAGCACATCGAGGTAGTCTGACAGTTTCCAGTACATCTTGTAGGTCTTGCTGTCCGTGCTCAAATACGGAGGGTCAACCAGGAACACCACGCCTGGCACGTCCTTGTACTGCTCAAACACCTCCCTGTAGTCGCTGGAGGTAATGGTCAGCCCGTCGAGGTAGTCCGGGCACGGCTCATAGTCCGTAGTCCTTATATTGTTATAGAGGGTCTCTTTTTCCAGATCAGCGAACTCGTTGGCATATTTCATTGAGAACATTATCGACGAGGACAGCGTGATATAGTCAATGTAGCCGTAGTCGCGTTCATATTTGCGGATGCAAGACAGCACACGCTCACGGAGTGCTCCCAGAATGGGCTTGTGGCGTGGCACGTCCACAATCTCCCTCAGTTCTGCCAGCAGCGCATTGGTGACAGGCAGGGCTTCAAGCCTCTGGCGATAGCCGTCAAAGTCGTTATATACTACCGTGGAATGCGGCTTCTGGCACTTGGCTATGTGAGATAATAAGCCAGAGCCGCCGAACAAGTCCACGAATGTCGTACCGTCAGGGAACTGCTGGAGCACCTTGATGTACTCCTTGGCAAACATACGCTTCTGTCCCTGAAAAGGAAGCGGTGCCGATAGATATTGCTTTCTCATTGTCTCAAAATTTGGTACTGCAAAGGTAGCAGCCTTATTTGAGACGAAAGAAAGTTTACCACAAATCACACTGCACCAGCCGTGCAGTTAGTCTCAAACTTCTTGATGATGTTGTACACCTTGCGCTCGCTCACCTTGTACTTGTCAGAGAGCAGAGTCACGATATACGTCACTTTCTCGCCACGTCCGTGCATCTTCATATAGTCTGCGTAAAGTGCCACGTAACGGCAGTCGTCGGGCTTAAAACCGACCGAAATAAGCCTGTCAATAAGTTCTTTGTTAAAGTTTAATATCTCAAATAGTGTCATTTCAAATAATTTTTGTACTTTTGCAGTGCCAATCACTTATTAAACGAAAAAATCCCTAATGGAACAGCGGAAGGCATACGGCCCCCAGCTGCGTTCCATTAGGGTTCGTTGTTATAAGTGATTGGCGTTACTTTAACAGGCTGGGGGCTTTTTTATGCCCACCCCCAAGGGCTTCCTTCAGAGTTTATTCATCCCGATAGTCTTCCGGGTTGAACGCATCTTTCTTCTGCCATCCAGCATCCAGCGTGTTCTGGATAAAACGCATGGCCTTCGTGTAGAAGTCAGCCAGTTCCTCCAGTCTTTCAAACACCCGATACTTCGGCTGCTCGTCTGTACCGAACTTGAACTTCACGGGCAGCGTCGTGCCATTCGACTGTACGGCGAGGTCGTAGGCTGCCTTGTAGTTGAACTGGTTCTCAGAGGACAGCCACACAGGGTCGCCCTCATACTCGAAGCCGGACAGGATGGTCTGGTCGGTCTGCTGATTGTACCAGCCAATGACAGCGGCCTTGATCTCCTCGCCAGTCGGCTTGTGGGCGAACTCCGCCTCCATGTAGTCGGCAGATCCGTCCTCATGTTCCTGCACGTCCCAGCGGACGCGCCACTTGTTTCTTGCCGGGCTGACGCATTCAATCAGTTTTACACCGGCGGTTCCTTCTGTCCTTTGCATTGTCTCTAAGTGAAAACGTACTTGGTTCTACCTTTGCCGAAGGTCTCCGTCTTGATGGTGGTCTCGAAGGGGAACCCGTCGGGCATTTCTCTAATCTGGGCGAGGATATTCTTCATCTCCTCGCTGTTGGTGAAAAACTTCTTGGGCTCGCCGTTCTGCTCGATGGCCACGATGCAGCGGTCCTCGCCCTGCTCTGTCTTGATGCCCGTCTCGAAGTCCTTGACCACGATGGGCAGGTTCACCAACTCCCTGATGCTTACCACCGCACCAGAGAAGCGCTTCTTGCCGTCCTCCGGCTTGTAAGCGACTTTCAAATCCTTGAATGATTTCATCTGTTTGCCTGTTAATTTATTAAACAACATGTTACAATTGGCGTGCTTTGCCATGCCATAGAAGCTCGCTATCAATTCACGCCTTCTTTTCCTACTCCTGACCTCGTGCATCTTGCGGGCCATCTTCTGCTTGATGCGCTTGCGCAGTTCCACATGCTTGGAACTGTAAATCACATAGCCCAGGAAGTCGATGCCCTCACTTACCGGGAACACGCGCTCGTTGGCTTTCACCTCCAAGTCTATATGCTCCACCAGTTCGTGTACCACGTCACGCACGAGCCACAATTCCGCTTTCGATTTTCCGAGTACCACGCCGTCATCACAATAGCGGTAGAAATGACGCACGCCGTACCTGTCCTTCAGATAGTGGTCTAAAAATACAGACAATAAGAGATTGCCCAGCCCCTGCGAACTACGCAGCCCGATGCTGATGCCCGACGGCATCATGCGGACAAAGCCGTCCAGCAGGGCAATGAGCCTTTTGTCCTTGAAAATCCGCTTCACGCAGTACATCACAAAGTCCGGTTGCACGTTGTCGTAGAACTTCGAGATGTCGAACTTGTAGCAGTACCGCGTTCCGTCAGGATCTTCCTCCAGGTCGCGCCGGATATACGCCAGAAGGTCGTGCATCCCGCGTTCCTTGATACTGGCCGAGGTGGTGCGGATGAAGCGCTTGCGCATGTGCCTGTCCACGACATTCATCACGGCATGTACGCCGATGCGGTCATACATGGAGAGCACCTGGATCTTGCGCAGCTTGCCGCCTTCCACAATCTCCCTCTCCCTGTAGTCCTTCACGGTGAACGTGCCGGACGCTATACGCTCCGTCAGGTCCCGTATCACCTCGTCCCTATGCGCAAGGAGCCAGCGCCCCTGGCGTGAGCGTTTCCGCTTCGTGCCTCGGAGCACCGTATCGAAGGAGTCCGACATATTGCCGTACTCCACGATTTCCTCAATGATGTAACCTTCTCTGCGCATAGTTCAAAAATTGTTGTTAGTGGAGGCCGAAGCCTTCCTTCCGTGGGTCCAAGTTCTTCGAGCCGTTACCGACCTACCAAACTCTACCCGTCACTCCGTTTTTCACCTTTCCGGCACATGGGCGGTGCCATGTCCTCTTTTAGAGGTTAAGCCGCTGTTGGTGGGGCTCGGCTCCCTCGGCACCGCACTGGGGACACGTCCCCGTCGCTGTACGCCGATTTCAGTTTCTTTGGTTGTTGTCCAGACGCGACCCGACATTCGCATTCGAGTTCGACGCATCGTTATTCGCATTCGCGTACGACACACCGCCATTCGCATTCGCATTGTTGTTGCCGCGATAGACCACACGGCCTATGGGAGCTTCCACCCTGAAAAGTGCATATTGTCAGCTTTCCGACTGCAAAGGTACTCATTTTCAGCGAGGCTACCGAAAATTCCACCAACTTCGACGGGCTTACGCCCGTATTTCTTGATGTCTTCGTGCCTCAGACATCACGCTTTACGCTTTGTCGCTTCGCTCCCGTTTCGTTTTCTCGCTTACGCTACCTCGACTGTCGCCTTGTACGCGGCCACGCTCTCCGCCACCACGATTTTGCCGCGGAAGGCCAGACGCGACCCGACATACGCATGCGAGTACGACGCATCGCTATTCGCATTCGCGTACGACACACCGCCACTCGCATTCGCATTGTTGTTGCCGCGATAGACCACACGGCCAGTGGAACCACTGTAGTAATAGTAGTCACAATAGTATGTCGTGCTGCTGCCCGAAGTGGCTGCTGGCACCACGTCCATATATTTTCCGTGTGTCACGCCGTTGATCCAGCCGGTGGCTTCCACGCCCTTCACCCGTCGGTATGTTCCGTCAGGCATCAGGTATCGCCACTTGTCGCCGTTGCCGCTGTCATTCGGAACGTCCACGCAGTCCATCATGTCATACTTGTGACCGTAGATGTCCTCATAGCCGAGGCAGTTCGTGTTGTTCAGCTGGTAGAACACCGTCTCGCCGTCCGTGTTCGTCTCCTTGTAGAAGGCCTTGCCATTGCCTTCCACGCCGCCGACGGTCGTGCCGTTCGTGTTCACCGTGTCCTGCATGCCTATCTTCGCCGTGCCGCCGGTGGTTCTTGTGTTTGAGTTTTGTCCCGCGCCACACTGCATCTGGCTGTCTCGCCGCCCGTACTTGGCAAAGAACAGGTTGGCGATGTCGTTGTGCATCAGGCCGTCTATCTGCTGCATGCCTCTTTGGGCAGAGTAGAAGTGGAAGTCAGTCCACGTCATGCTCGCTGCTGTCGAGCCGCCGGTGATACAGGCTCTCAGTTTGTCCCCGACCACGCTGCTGCCCACTACGGCGCACAGGTAGGGCTCCACCTCCACCCAGTCGGGTTCCATGTCCTCTATCTTCGTGCTGTTGCTCAGCACCACCATGTCAAACTCCGCAGTCTTCAGAATCGAGAAGTTCAGGGCAACGGCATTTGCCGGAACGTCGGCTATCAGGTACATGCCGGCAACGAACTTCGAGCCGAGCGTGCTCACCACTACCGTGCCCACTACGAGACCAGCTGAGTCCGTGAACACGGCACCAACAAGGTTCGTGCCTGGCACACTTGGGAAGCGCACTTTCTTGTAGCCGCTCACGCCCACCCTGCAGACGGCGTAGCTGTTGTCTGCCGTGTAGCTCTGCGCCAGCGTCTCCTTGCTGCTCATGATCTTGTAGTTATTCCGGTAGTCACCGGCATCCTTGATCTCGTCCAGCGTCACAATGTCGCAGTCCGGCTTCTTCGGCATACGCTCGTTGCTGCTCCAGCAAGCATAGTGCTTGCCGTTCAGGTAGTCGTTCACACCCTTGAACCAGCGGTGGGGCTCATACATCATCCAGTCGCCCTCCGTGCTGTCCAGCTTAGCCGCCGAGCAGTTCTTCAGTTCCTGGGCATCGGCGTAGTAGTTCGAGTTCTCTGCATGGAGCGGATAGATGGTCGCCTCGCCATCCCCATTGTTCTGCGTCGTCGCCACGCCTGCATGGGTGATGTTCCGCGAGGTCGGCTTCTTCGTCACCTTCGCCAGGCAGCGGTAGCGCCTCTTCAGCAGTGCCAGCACATGGCCGCTCGCCACATAGTCCGTGCCGAACTTGTAGCCCGTCCCGTTGTCCAGGTTGCTCACGTTGGCGTCGTCGCTCACCGTGTCGTCAAACTCCAGCATCGAGTAGTCGGGCTGCAGGATCGTCAGCTCCGGGTATCTCGCTTGCATGGCGGCATAGTCCTCGTCGTCCATGTAGCTCGTCAGCTGCACCGTGCCCACAAGGGCGCAGTAGTCCACGGCGTTGCCGCTCGCGTCCACGCCCTTCAGGTTCTTGTAGCGGTTCAGCAGGGTTCCGTCGTCTTCCACGCTGATGCCCTCGATGCGCACACGTTCCACGTTCACGCACTTGCTGATCATCGACTGCCAGCTGATGTTCGGGCAACCGGCATAGCGCAGCGTCTTCACCGTCCGCCAGTTCTGCAGCGTCAGTCCGCTCTCCTTCAGGTCGGGCAGATACTCCAGTCTCAGCGTCTGGATGTTGCTGCCCAGTTTGGCTGTCGTCAGCGGACAGCCCTGGGCAAACAGCACCGCTTGGACGTTCACGCCGCGGGCGTCCAGCGTCTTCAGTCGCGTCTGGTTCCTGAAGTCCAGTTCCGTGCTGCTCAGCGTGCCGGTCTTCGCACTCGCCTGACCGTACAGGTTCACGTCGGTCAACTGGCGGCACTGGTCCAGTACCAGACACCAGCCGGTGCTGCCGCTCCCGTTCGTCTGCAGGTCAAGCACACGCAGCACCTTGCACTTGTTCAGGTTCAGGTCACCCGTCAGGTTGTTCGCCGCTCCCTCCATGTTCAGTTCGGCAATGCGGCTCGCGCCGTAGATTCTTATCGGGTCGTTCACCGTGAAGGCGTTGCTGAACACCAGCGTCACCGTGCCGCCTTTCTTGGCCTCCTCGCTCGGCTGCAGGTGGGGGGCGTTGTTCGTGCCGTAGCCGAAGTAGTAGAGTTCGCTCGCCTTCACCACGATGGTGTTGGCCGCCTCCGTCGCCTGGCGGCTCATATACATGTCTATGTTGTCAGAGAGATAGTTGCCCGTCTCATACTTCGCGTCGAGCAGGGCGAAGCGGTTCTGGATGAACCAGTGGCGGAATGCCTGCTTGTCACCCTTCAGGGCGTAGATATACGGGTACTTCATGATGCCGGTCTTCGTCTGCACGCCCTCGGTCTGGGGCTTGATGTACTTGATTTCGCCGCTCTTGTTGTAGGCTCTGCCGCACCAGTTCCCCTGCTGCTCCTCGTCGAACATCTGGTTCACCAGTTCCTCGGTCAGTTTCTCTCTCATCGTCGTGGCCATCGCCTTGATCTCATCCTTGAAGTTGGCGAGCACCATGCACCACAGCCACGAGTCGTGGCCCTCAAAGGCGTATTTGTTCTTGTCGCTGTCCCACGTGTCCCGCGTCACGTTATACAGGTATGCCAGCATCGAGTCGTTGCGGTCGCCTATCTGGGTGTCGCCGTCGTAATACAGCAGATACCACACCAACGCATCCCACGTCGCCGCTATCATGTTCTTCGCACGCTGGTCCACGTTGGCGAAGTAGTCCGTGAACAGCCACCAGCACAACAGGAAGTTCAGGTTCAGGTACTGGCTCGCCTCCGTCTTGAAATTGCTCGATACGAAGGTGCTCACGTCGCTCGGCGTCGCGCCTGCCGGCACGCAGTCCCTGATCCAACCCCACAGACGCTTGAAGGCGTTTTTCTTCGCCGTCGGCGCGTTGGCCCACTTCGTGTCCTCGCCACCCGTCTTCGCCGGGTAGTTGAACTCCAGGGCGTTGTCAAACTCTGCCGCTGCCTGCGCGTCGAGGTCGCTCTGTCCCTGGAACAGGCACAGCGGCTGCGTGTTGTTCAGGAACTCGAAGGCGATGGGCTCTGTCGGCGTGAAGCCGTCCACGCCTTCCATGCCGATAATAGCCTGCCAGTCGCTCTTGTCGTGGTTCAGGTTGTACTGTCCGTAATAGGTCGGCGTGTCCTCCAGGCTCTCAGCAGAGAATACGTCGATAGGGAAACCGTCCACGGCTGTACGCACATTGCTGTCCACCTGCTGAGGCGGGGTCAGGAACCCCAGCGACTTCATCAGGTTGTTCCACAGTTTCGCACCGCCGGTATTCTGGGCCATTGAGGAGTCTGAGTAGTCGGCCTTGGCACACAGGATCTTCACTTTCTTCTGTCCCACGCGCAGGGCGATCTTCAGTTCCGTCTGCTTCACGCCGTTGATGTACATCTCCGGGTTTTCTCCCTTCGCGCAGTAGATGCGGTAGTTCTTCGTCGGGTATTTCGTCGAGCTCGTGCCCTGGATTCTGATATATACATTGTGCAGGTAGATGTAGCGTCCGTCCGGGAGCCACAGGTGCACGTCGGCCAGGAAGTCGGTCTTCTTGTTGTTCTCCGCGTTCACAGGGTCAAGTCCGCCCTGGCGCACCACGAGCATGATGCCCTTGCCCTTATTACGCAGTTTCTGGAAGTCGATGCTCTTGCCGTCCTCGCCCAGCACGTCGTTCTCTTCAAACAGGGCAGCCATCTCGTCCAGCGTCTGGCGGTTCACGATGTGGTTGTCCATCTCCTCGTCGTCGCTCAGCGCACGGTCATACACATGCACCGTCCGCACCTCCACGTCTGCACCCGTGCTGTCCAGCGTGATTCCCTTCGGCGTGTCCTGCATGAAGTTGTCGCTGTCACCGTAGATGTCGGCAGCGCAGCGCGTACCGTTCACGTAGAGTTCCATCAGGCGCCCTTCTGAGCGCTTGCCGATGACGAAGGCAATCTTCACCCACATGTCCTGACCGTACTGGCGGCCAACGCCCACGGGCTGGGTGGTCTTGTTGCCGTCCTCGTCCTCCACTTCCTTTGTCGAGCCGGTGTACATCATGGCCTTGTCTGCCGTGATCTGGAAGCCCTTCGTACCGTCCAGGCAACTCACCACGTCGCTCTCCTTGTCCGTGATGTTGCTCACCTTCAGCTCCACCTCAACCGTGCAGCCCGTCGTGGCGGCATCCTGCGTGAAGGGCTTGAAGTCGATGTAGGCTTTCGCGCCGTTCATCAGTTTCAGCGACTCGCCGGTCCACCCGCTCGTCTGCCAGTCCACGTTCTCGAAGGTGGTCTTCACCTCGCCGTGCTCCCAGTGCGCGGGGTCGCTCTCGCCGTTGCTCCTGCCGGCGGCGCTCAGCTTCAGCCGCAGGTCAAGGGTTGCTTCCTCCACGTCGATGCTGCTCTTGCTCACGTCGATATAGAACGGGTATTCCGTCGCGCCGCTCACCAGTTTCATGGTCTGTGCGCCCTGCTCCGTGAAGCGGTTGGCATAGGTCTGTGTGCTGCGGGGAACCGACACGTCCTGCACCTTCTCCCCGTTCTGCCACACACTCATCGGGGCAGGGGTAACACCAGCATCATATACGGCATACTCGAAGGTCAGCTGCTCATACTGTCCGGCTGCCAGCCGTGGGGTGCGGTGGTTGGTCGTGAAGATGCGTCCGTCCTGGAACGTGTGCTTCGTACCGATCAGCGGGGCACTGCTGCCGGCCTTGAAGATGTCCATGTATATGCTCTCGCTCCTCAGCGTCAGGTCGGCGCTGGCTTCCATCTCGGCCACCATCTGCACCGTGTGACGGCCTACGGTCAGTCCGCTCATCGGTATCGTGAAACTGCCGTTGGTCGCGCCGCTCCTGGTCACGGTGGCCGTCTCGTACTGGCTCCCGTCCACGTACAGGGTGACGACCTTTGTGCCGGTGCCTTGCACGGTGTAGGGGATGACCGCGCTTTCCGTCGAGCCATAGCCGCCAGTACTTAGACCGCTGCTCAGGCTGTAACTGCTCTGCAGGCTCAGGTTCACCACCTTCACGTTCGCATACGCCTGCTTCGTCTGTGTCTTGCCCGTCGTCGGGTCGGTGGTCGTGGCCTTCACGTAGATGTCGGTCGTGCCCACCTGCAGGTATTTGCTCACGTCCAGCGTGTAGGTGCCTTTGCTCACGTCTTCCGTCGTGACGCTGTAGGCAAGGATGGAGCCTCGGAGCACCCTTATCTCAACCGTTGCTTTCTGCCCCGTCGTCTGTCCGGCATCATCGCCGCTGGTATATTGATGGTCATAGTTCCACGTCAGCACGCAGTTTCCGCCTTCCTTGATGATGCCCTGGTTCACGCTTGCGCCCAGCACAATCTTCGTCGCCTGGGTGTCGCCACCGCCACCGCCACCGCCGGCTGCCAGCGTGAACTGGGTAATGGCCGCACCGCTCTTGTTCTTCAGCGTCACCGTCTGGGTGCCGTCGTCGCCTTCCTCCACGTCGCTGTCAAACAGGGTCGCACTCTCTATCTCGCTGAACTTGCCGGCTACGGCGCGGTTCTCCACCGGGTTCGTGCTCTGGGCGTCCAGGCTCGCGTCCACCGTCACCTCGTCCACCTTCAGGTCTATGTTGCCCTGGGCGTCGGGGGTCTTCTTCTGCCCGTTCAGCGTCACGCTCTTCACAGTGCCGCCACCGCCGAAGTCGTCCCAGCTGCTCTCGCTCTCCCAACTGGTCAGGCTGGTACCCACAAACTGCTTCGTCTGCCACTTGCCCTGGCTCACCTCGAAGGTTACGCACGCGCCTTTCACGCGCTTCTTCTCCTCCACGGCTCTGATGGCGGTGGCAAGGGTGTAAAAGCCGTTGTCCAGCGGATAGGTCTCGGTCACGTTGATGGTGTTGCCGCCGCCGGTGCCGCTGGCCTCCACAAGGGCATTATCTTCGTCGCTCCAGGCATAGAGTGTGTCGCCCTGCAGGTAGAGTTTGTCCTTCCTGACACCTATCGGGTCAGCGGTAAGGTCGTTGTACATCTCACAACCTTTCCACGACATGCTGTATCTTGTGCCGTTCTTGCCCACAAACAGTTTCTTCGCCGTCACGTAGTAGATGGCATCCACACTGGAGAAGCTCTGCTCCGCCAGCGTCACGTCATCCAATATGTCGGCGAACCGGGCTGTGGCACCGTTCCGGGCCAACACTGCCACGTCCTCATATTGTTCCACCACGGCTTCGGCGGCTTGCGTGGCTTGCTCCGTCGCTTCCTTGGCATCGATGGCCTCCTGTGCCGCTTCCTCCGCTGCCCGCGCCTTTTCGTCGGCAGTTCCGGCTGCGGTGTTGGCAGTTCCGGCTGCATCCTCTGCTGCGCGCTTCGCAGCCAGTGCCTGTGCAGCTGCATCGGTTGCCGGCTTACCCAGCAGACTCACGGGGGCAATGACAAGCGTCGTCCCGCGCATGGCCGGTAACGTGTTGATGCCTTCAAGCGACGACACCTGCTCCAGTTCCGTCACGTCCTGGCTCTCGGATTTAATCTGCGTGATTATCTCCTGCTTCAGTTCTTGTTTCTCTTGATCTGTCATATTGTAAGGAGTTTATATTGTTAATCTTGTCTGTTGATTGCTCTCGCTGTATATTTTGTTGTGAAACCGTCTATCGTGAATGTCCTGTCGGGGTCATATACCAGCAGCACCTCTATAGAGTCACCCTGACCCATCGCCAGACTATCCCAGCGGCCACCGTTCCAATGAGTGAACAGGGGGTAGTCTTCCGAGTTCCAGGGGGTAGCACCACCACTGTCTTTATTCGTGTTTCTGCCGTAGATGGAGAAATCATTGGAGCCAAGGTCTGATATTATTGTCAGACGGACAGCAAATGGGGTACTGCTGCCTATGCTAAGAGCTTCACGCACTGACGTGAGCTTTGGCAGGGATATGCCGGCATTGCTCGCAGTACAGTTCACAATGAGACGATTGCTGTCTCTCATGCCTACATCGTATATCTTGTTTGCCTGGTCCACAGTCACCTTTTTGAACTTGTAACCGTCAACAAATCCGTTCAGCGCACCACTACCGGTTCCTGCAAACGCAAGGTTGGCGCTATATGAGTTTCTGATGTCGAATACGATGCCCCACTTGGGCAGATACTCCTCGCCTGTGTCAACAAGGCGCACAAGCATGGGTTGGCCCAGACTGTGCCAAGTGCCGAATATCGCCTGACGGTTCGTGGCATTGAAGCCTATCATGTTGTCATAGAGGAACAGACCGTTCGTTTCGTCATGTATCACTGGCTGCAGGTTCCCGTCTTCATCCTCCTCGTAGGTCACACTGCCCACGCCGATATGGTCATTGGCTATCACAAAGCCACCGATAAAGCCGCTCTGTGCATTCACCTGGCCGACGAACTTACCGTTCACTGCCTCGATGCTGCCGTCAGCCTTGATCTTGAAATACTGGTTCGCTGTCACCAGCCCCTCCAGTTTGATGTTGTCTGCGGTCAGCTTAATCACCGTCCGCGTCTTTTCGTGACCGTCCTCATCGGTGTAGCTTTCCTCAACGCCAACGCCTATCAATGCCAGTTTCCCGTCAGGGCCCTGGGCATAGATGCCGGTGCCCTCGGCTTTCACCATGATACCGCTCTCGGCAAGCACATTGCCGTTCTGATCGAAGTTCTGGGCGGCTATCTTCACCAGCTTCTCACTCTGCTCGAACAGCGTCCGGTACTTATACGTCAGGCTCTCGATCTTGTCTGTGCTCAGTATCAGCATATACAGATAGATGTCGCCGGTGAAACTCAGTTTGAAGTCGCCTGTGCCGTTCCACAGCCCGTTGCAGGTGTACTGCTTGTAGCCGTCGGTCACTGCCAGTTCTTCCTCCACGTCCATAGAGTTGAAGTTCTCGAAGCCGGTCTTGTCAACACCCTCGAAACGCACCTTCAGCGTGCCGGCACTCGCGCAGCGGTACAGGAAACTCAGATATACCGGCTTCGCCTCCTTCTGTCCCGTCGTCGGGTTCGTCTCCATCGTCGGCTTGCTTCGCAGGTTCGCGTTCTTCTGGGTGATATACTTGTTCTTGATCCTGACCACCACACGACCGTCGTCTTTCGTCACGCTCGCGCCGTCGCCCTTCTTGGTCAGCACGTTCTCGTTGGCCCAGATCCATTTGTTACCCACAAGCCAGAAGACAGTCTCGTTCTCCGTCAGCCACTTGCTCAGACCCTCGTCAAAACTGGGGTTGTTCAGGTAGCCTCGGTCAATGGCAAAGTCCTGGCGCAGCGCACTCACGCTGCTCGCTATCTTGCCCTCAGTTATCTCAAACTTGGTCTTGATGTCTTCGCCTGTTACCAACAGGAATGTGCCGCGCAGGTAGGCGTTGTCGCTGTACAGGCCGTTGCCGTGGGGCTGGTTGTCTGCCGGGAACCAGTCATCCTTGATGCCGTCCAGGTTGCCCAGACGCGCACGCAGGCAGTCCGTGAAGTTCTTGCCCTTTACACCGTCCATCACGTCTATACGAGGCTGGCCGTCCTCGGTGGCTGATATGAGTATCAGGTTCTGGCGCAGCGCGTTCTCAGTGTTGCCCATCAGCACCACCTCGTCGGCTTCAGCCGGAAGACTGGCGTCAAACTCACTCGTTTCTACCAGTACCGAATTGCCGTCAACTGCAGCCACCTCCACCCAGTACGATTTCAGGTTCCCGCCCGTGAAGGTCTGGCAGCGCATAAGGTCATGTGCCTGGAAGGTATTCTCTTGCTCGAAGGTGATCTTGTAGTAGCCGTCCACCTCCTCAACGGTCTTTATTTTTCCATTGGCGGCACTCACCACAATCTGCCCGCCGACGCTACGGATCTTTTCAACCAGCAGTTCAAACACGGTCATCACCTGGCGCACCGTCAGTTTGTCGATGGTCAGGTTAGCCAGTTCCTGTTCGTCTATCCACAACTGCCACCCCTCGCCGCCGAAGCCGTCCACGAACCTCGCGCTGCGCAGTAGTTGGCGCACCACCAGCGTCAGCAGTTCGGCATTGCCCTGACCGTCGATATATCCGCCGTGCTCACCAGCTTCATAGTCACCTGCCTCAATGCCCTCGTCGAAGATGATCTTCTTTTTGGCCCTGTCTGCCGTGTTCTTGCTCAGGAACTCCTTGTGCGTCCGCCGCGCACTGTAGATGTTGTTGTCCGTCGGTTTGGTCTCGTCCCAACTGCGTATGATGTCAGGAAGTACACTGCTCGACTCGCGGACATACATTTTCACGTCATGAATGCTGTCCTCAATCTTCGTGATCGTGCCAGTCGAGACGGCATCACTGATTTCCAGGTCTATCTGGTAGGGGTCGCTCACCTTGCGGGTCAACCGAGTGATACGGCTGCTCCTGTAGCCGAGTTTCGGAAAATACTTCTGGCTCTCCAAGCGCACACGCCGACCAATATACAACTGGGCACCGCTACGCTCCACCCACTTCGGATTCGTAGGTGCTTTGTACACGCTTTTGTCCAGCAAGTGTTCACGGTTGAAGGCTTCCACTGCCGACTGGTATTCCTTTTCTGCCAGGTCATAATACTCGTCTGGCATCCTGATATTCCACAGAATATAGGTGTTGCCAGGCGCTGGCACAAGGTGCCCACCGTGTGCGTCTGGCAGCTGCATGTCGTCATCGTATGGCCACGTCGTGATAATCTCAAACTCGCGGGTACTGCTGTTGTAGTTCACCTCAAAGTCCCTGCCTTCCAATTCGCCGCTCTGGAACGACACATGTTTCACCAGGCCGGCTATCTCATAGTCGTTGGGGTCAAAGGTCAGGCCGTTGTCCTTGAAATACCATATCGTGAAGGGGTTTCCGTCCGGGTCTTTCACCTCTTCCCAGCGCACACTGCTGATTACCCCCACACGTCGCGGATAGATGCCACTGAAGGCTTCCTGCTCGTAGTGGTGGAACACACCATACCTCTCCACAAGGTCGGGGATGTCAACATATTTCGCGCCACCGGGCAACTGCAGACGAGTTGAGCCATACTTGCTACGGTCGATGTTCCTGCTGCTGCCTATCGGGAACAGGCGAGTGTAGAATTTCACACCGTCTGCCTCGTCCCTGTCAAGCGACAACAGGCTTTCACCATATCGCAGCAGCAGTTCAGCACCTTGCTCACAACGGCACAGGTTCACTGTCTCGCCCTCTATCCACCATTCCGTGCCGGCTGCTTCCGCCACCAAGCGCAAACCTTCGTCGCAGTAGGTGCCGTCATAGTCGATGGTCAGGTTCTCAGTCGCCACAACGTCGCCCACTTTCCAGTTCGTCGTGTGGTCCATACCGTCGTTCATACTCTGTACTATCAGACGGACATGTTCACTCGCAGGAGCGGTCAGCGTGAACACGGCCTCGTTCTCACCATCGCTGTTTTGAAGCACCAGCAGACGCTTGATCAGGCTCTCGATGCCGTACAGCTTCACGTTGTATTCCCATTCATGCTCATTCTTCTGCTTGGGCAAGTATTTCTCCTGGAGCCAGTAACGCTCACCGGCAAACTCGCACCAGTCGTTCACGTCCAGTTCCAGAAATGCGTAATGGGTGAACGACAGGCTCAGCACATTGTCGCTCTGCAGGGCTTTATCCTGCTGGCTGCTGCTGCCTGCCTCCACCTGGCATTTCAGCCGGTCATTGCTTCCGTATATCTCTATCATGTCCTAATGGCGTTTGAATGTCGTTAAAATGATGCTACTGGCTCCCTGAATTTCACCTTGAAGGCACCACACTGCTCACCCTCAACCCACAGGTTCGAGATGGCGGTGAACCCATTGGGCCACTCAACGGCATACATCCGCATCGCCAGCCCCAGCGTAGGGAACCTGAAGGTCAGCCAACCGCTGTTGCCGGTTTTCAGAAAACGGATGAAGTCCTGATAGCGGCTCACAAATTCCGATGCACTGTCTGCTTGTAGGGCGAAATGAAGTGTAACATCTCGGGCCTCACTCTTCACGTCCAGCGTGTCGCCCATGTCCTCGCCGTCCTGTTCCCTGATGTTCACGGCCACATGCCCCTTCGTTTTCGCAGGGGCAAACAGGGCGTTCAGGTTCTCATGCCCGCCCTTGCGCTCCTCACGCAGGAACACGCCGTAGGTGTCCCACAGGTCGGTGTTGTTCACCAACACCTGGCCGCTCAGTATATGTTGTTCTGTCTTTGCCATAGTCATTATCTCATTTTGATGCCGTCCCTGCGCATCGTCTTGATGTCATCGGCGATGCCGTCCAGTTTACGGCAGTAACTCGTGTTCTCAACCAGTTCACCCAGACGGTCCATCAGTCCGCCCCAGCGGTCGGCTATCTTGCCCAGGAGTTCGTCCATGCTCGCCCAGTGACGCTGACCGCTGGTAAACAGTCCCTCCAGTTTTGTGCCCTGGTCCTGTGTCATCGTCTCGAAGGCACCGGCCTTGCCGCTCTGAGTCGTACCGTCTTTGTCAGGATCAATGCCGGCAGCGTCGTATGCCGCGTCACGTTCCCTGTTCATGTCGTCGAAGATGCCGCTGTACCATGTACGCAGTTCGTCGGCCTCCCATTTTTCCAAGCCGTCTTTCATATATTCGGCAAACTTCTCGTACCAGTCCTGCAGACGGTCGCTGTAACTCTCCGACATCAGCCAGTTCAGGATGGCGTCCTCAAACATGTCGTCAACGCTTGCCAGCATCTCTTTCGTGCCGTTCTTCACGTCCTTGACAAGACTGTTGAACGAGCTCCGAGCACTGTCAAACGACAGACCGGTCATCTTCTCACGGTAGGCATTTTCTATCTCCTCCAGTTCCTTCCAGTAGGTGATATAGTCATCCATGAACTGGGCCGCGTTCTCATGGCCATCGTCTGCCAGGTCTTTCAGATGGCTGTATTCGCTGGTCAGTTTTGTGGCCACCTCGTACATCTCTTTGCTCGACAACGCCCAGAAGTCACCTGCACTGCGCACACTCTTGCCCAGCAGATTGCTGATGGCGTCCCATTCTGCACCGCTCATGCCCTGGTTGATTTTGTGGTTCGACGAGTGGTGACCGCCGATGCCGAGAAAACCGTTGCTGTAGGCGCCTCCCGAACGGCTCATCATCTCCTGGGTCTGCGCTTCTACTTTCCTGATATTCTCTTTCTGCTGATCATAGAGGGCGTCCACATCGCTCATCTTGGCGTCTGTCAGCTCGTCGGCAAGGTTGTCGATAGCCTGCTCCAGGTCTTTGTTGCTCTGGGTCAGACGCTCAATGTCTTCTATCAGGTTTGTGTCGCTGTCACCAAAACCTGGAATACCCCATGAGCCCAAGGCATTGCCAAGGGTGCGAAGCGAACCGTACACGCCATTGGCCACACCCATGATATTTCCGCTTTTCAGGCTCTCCCATGCGTCCGTGGCATACTGGCTGCTCTCGGCAAATGCACTCCAGCCCTTGCCGAACTTGGTGTCTGCCAAGTCCATCTGCTCGAACAGTTCCTTGGCCGACTGCACGTTGTCATTGATGCCGTGCACTATCGCGTCAATGATGGCTACCGTACTGGCAAAACTGCCTCCGGCGGCTTCTGCGGCCATGCCAGCCTCTCCTTGTGCCTGTGACAGGGCCTCAGTGCTCTGGGTCACGTTACGCTCTTGCTTGCCTAACTTGGAAAACAAGTTTGTCAGTTTCGTCACGTCCTTGCCCTGACCTTGCAACTGACCGATAAAAGCATCCTGACCTGTGGCGGTTATCTGGTTCTCGTTGGCCTCTATGCCTTCCTGCTTCAGCAGTTCCAGGATCTCCTTACGGGTCTTGACCACTTCTTTGAGGGCTTCGGCCTGGCGTTTCTCAGCCTGCGCCAGACGTTCTTGGGCCTCTTCGCTCTCACGCTCCAGACGACGCATCTCCTCCAGCTCAGGTATCACGAGCCCGAAGGCACTCTGCCATTCCTTCGATTTCTTTTGGATCTGGCCGTTGATGGTGTTGATGCGCTCCGATATGACGGCGGCATTCTCTGCCGTGATGTCTTTGGCGTTGAGGGCTTCCTTCAACTGCTCCTTCAACTTCCTCAGGTGCTCTATCGACATTTTGTCAAGGCCGTTGAAGACTGCTTCCCAGTTGATGGATTTCTCCAGCTCGCTCATGTCGAGTTCCGACAGTTTCTCCTCCAGTTCGCGCTCCAGGGTCAGACGCTCACCGGCATTCTTCGACTTGCTGATCTTCAGGGCGTACTCCTCCTGAAGCGCCAGTTTCTTCTGCTGGTAGTCGCCATACAGCAGCAGATATTCGTTGATGGCGGTCTGCTCAGCACGTTGCTGCTCCTCCAGTTCCTTCTGGAGACGAAGACGTTCACCCTCGTTCTGCGCTTTCTTGATGCGCTCGGCATAGTCCTCGGCAATGGCCTGCTTGCGCTGCTGATAGTTGCCGTACTCCTTCAGGAAATCACGCATCGACTGGCGCTCCGCCTCATAGACAGCCTCCGTAGCGCGTATGCGCTGTTTCTCGTTGGCTTCATCGGCTTTCTGCCGTTCTTTGATTTCCTCCTCTGTATATGATGTGTCAACGGCCTGAGGGTCGAAGACTTTCTCCTTGTTGGCAGGATTGGCCTCGAAAGCCCTGCGCGCAGCCTCTATCTTGTCCTGCTTCAGGTCTTCATAGGCTCGCCTAATCTCCGCTTTCCTTTTATCGTAGTCAAGTTTTATCTGCCTGAGGACTTTTGCCGTGCCCTCCTCCATGATGTCAATCTCATGTTGCTCCGTTTCAAATGCCAGATCTTCTGCCTGGCGCTGACGTTCCAGTTCTTGCTCTCGTTGCAGCTCCAGATAACGTTGCTGTTCGCGTTTCTGGTTGACGATAGAGTTACTACCGGAGCCTCCGCCACTGCGCCCGCCACCTGAGCGCCCACCGCCCGAATGTCCGCCGCCTGTACGGCGTGAATTTCTGCTGACGGTCTCAGCGTGGAGTCCGCGCAACTTCGTAAGCTGTCCATTTAATTGACCCACCTCCTTGTTGGCAGCGTTCCATTCCTCTGATCCAGGAATGGCATTGGTTCGCCTGTCCTGCGCGTCTTTCAGACGTTTCTGCAAATCGGCCTCAGACCCTTCGGTCAACTTGTCGGGTATCAGGGCGTTTATTTCTATCAGCAGTTGTTTCAGGTCTTCCAGTCTCTTTGTGTCGGTCTGAATGTCAACCTTCTTGGCGTTGGCTTCATCGATTTTTGCCTTGGTGGTCTCTATCTCATTCTCCACCTGCTGTACCTTCTGCACCAGCTGCTCGTAGTTCATATTGTCAATGGCATCATTGGTGGTGTCCTTGGTCTGCACCACCTGATTGGCGATACCCTGCAACTGTGCCTGTGTACGATCTAATTCCGAATAGGCTTCTGTAAAGCCTTTTGCAGAAGTTTCCACATAGTCATAGAGGTCATCGTGAAACGCCTCGATTTCTTCGTCCGTTGCACCTAATTGCCGGAGAATGCCTTCTATGGCAGTCACCTCATCCAGTACCGCCTTCTTTCCATCCTCACTTGACTTGGCAAATGCTTCAGATATTTGCTGGGCATGTGCCATCACATCCGAAGAAATCATATTCCAAGTGGCGGTGGTTACCTGCTGAATATGTGTACTGGCCTCGTCAACGGCTTTATACATCAATACCGTGACACCTTCTGGCGTGGTTTCCATAACTTGCTTGACGACCTTGTGCGACGCATCCTCAGCAGCATCAATCAAATCATCCATCGCCTCCTTCTCGGCGTTCATCGCGTCCTCATTGGCTTTGGCCGCTGCCTCTGCAAGGGTCTTTTCGGCTGCCTGTTGTCTGATGGCCGCTGTCAATGCCTCATACTTTTCCTTCTGCTCCTCTAACGTGTCATTGACACCAATCTGCTCCACGTTGTACTCACGTGCCAAGGCATTGATACCCTCAAGTGCGGTCTTGTAGCTCTTGGTTCCTTTTTCCACATGTGTCAATACGGCATAGTAAGAGTCAAGTTGCGACTGTTCCTCCATGACCTTCTTCCGGAAGCGGTCAACGGAATCTGCCGCCTCGTCTGTCTCAGAGGAGAACATCGAGAGCAAACCAATGATGGAAGTGATAGCCACCAGTGCAATGCCGAACGGGTTAGACATGAAGGCTGCCTTCAGACCGTGCATCGCCTTGGTGCATAAATTCGTGGCTGCCGCCCACAAGCCGGTAGCCTTGGTGTTGGCATTCTTCTGGATAGTGTCAACCTGAGTCTGGAATGTGGACAGCCTGGTTGCAGCCGCTTCTTTCTGGCTTGCAGCGGCTGAGGCATTCTTACGTGCGGTCTGCAGTTCGGTCGCAGCAGCATTGGCATCACTTGCCGCTGTTGCAAGTTCTATTTCCGCACGTTCTATCGCTTCCCCGTCACCGACGCGAAGCACCGCCTCATATTGCTCTTCGGCTGCTTTCACCGCATCGTTTGCGGCATCGACACGAAGCGACGCAGCGGCAGCCTGGCTGGTGGCCTCGTTATAATTTGCTTCGGCTGCCGCTAACTTGGCGCGCAACTCATTTTCCATCGCCAGGACTTCGGCATCGATGGCTGCCGTGTTTCCTTCCTTCGCTAAAGTGTTCGCCTGGGTCGCTGCTGTCTCGGCATCAATGGCTCCAGTGTCAAGCGAGGCCTTGTACTCATCAATGAGGTTCTGCAACTCACTCACGCGACTGGCCTCGATGGTCTCTTTCTGCTTGGCTATCACATTCTGCCAGGCTTCAACAGCCATCAGCGAGCCCTTGTATTCTCCGTATGCAGCCACCACGGTCAGGATGGCAGTACCCAGCTTGTCGTAATTCTTGATGGCTCCGGCGGTCAGGTCTATCACATCGACCATAACACCTTCGCCCTTTTCGCCCATCTCGTTCAGGGCATCTTCCCAGGCACCTTCCAGGTTACTCATTGCTCCCTTCAAGCCCTTGCTCTGCTTCTCCAGCATTCCATGGAACTTGCCGCCCTCGGCGGTCGCAGTCTCGAAGGCGTCGGCTACCATCTCCACGGTAATCTTGCCGGCGGCCATCTCATCTTTCAACTGGCCGATGCTCTTGCCGGTCTTTTCTGAAATCACAGTCAGCGGGTTGAAGCCGGCGTTAATCATCTGCAGCAAGTCCTGACCCATCAGTTTGCCCGTGCTGCTCATCTGCGCAAAGGCAAGCGTCAACGAGTTGAACTTCTGGGCATCACCCATCGAGATGTCACCTATCTGGCGCAATATGGGCATTACCTTCTCGGCCTCGATGTTGAAACCGAGCAGTGTCTGGGCTCCTTTCGCCAAGTCCTGCATCATCATCGGAGTGTTCACGGCAAAACTCCTGATGTCGCCGAAAAGCTCGCGACCCTTGGTCGTGCCGGCAAGGGTTTCAAACGAGATCTGCAAGGCTTCAACCTCGCCGCGGACATCCATGATTTTACGCACGAAGTCTGTCACCTTGGCAGCGGCAAACAGCCCCACCACGGTGTTCTGCAAGCCCTTCAGGGTGCCGTCAAGGCCTCTCGCTGTCGCCTGGGCGTCAAGCATGCCCTCTTTCAGGTTGCCCTTCATCAAAAACTCTATCGATACAGGTTTCATGACGTTTCTTTCTGTTATTCTTGTAAGTTACTCTGGAAGAAGCCCAGCACATCGTCACCGCCTTCTTCCCGCTCGCTCTCTTTTCTCTTCCTGACGTAGCGGGGAGCATCCGCAAGCATCATGATAAGTGTCTGGTAATTCACGCCGTCCAGAATATATTCACGGCTCCAGCCGGTGGCATTCGCAATCTGCCAGACCAGACCGAAGGGGCTATGGCTTCCTTCATACTCGGTCGTTAACTCCCCTTCCTTTTTTGGCTCAGTCTCAGCTTCATCGGATTCGTCGTCTCCGCTGATCTGATAATAGGCATAAAATTTTCCGTGCCGAGCAGCAGCACAAACTTCATCATGGCCACCTGCAGGTACAGATTGTCCACCCAGTGCCGGAGCAGCCATGCCACAAGCCACACGGGTTTCCACCATGCACTGCACATCGTCAGGGCAACCATCTTGGAGATGGTCTTGCCGTGCTCGGCCACGAACTTCATCTGGGCGTCCTTGTCCATCGCCTCCATTTCGGCATACGTAACGCCAAGGCTCAGGTACAGACGCGCTATCTTGATCTGGCCGCTCAGACGGGGACGCTGCATCGTCATACGCAGATACACCGGCTTCTTCCTGAATGGCACGCGTAGGGGCTTAAACGGCACGGAGACGCCGATGTCAAGCAGCGCCTCCGATGCCTCTAACTGGATTTTCTTCTCGTCCATGGCACACAGGGTTATTCACCTCCATCTACAGGAATGTCAAGAATCTCGTAAGGTGCGCTGCCGTCTGCCGGCTTCATCACCTTCAGCGTGCAGGCCACCTTCGACACCTCGGTCAAGGTCAGCTTGCCGTCAAGGTTGCTCAGCAGCATGGCATTGGGGATGCTGATGCGCTTGCCGCTCGGCGTGTCGATGGTGCAGGGACCGCTCAACTGCACAAGCTCGGTAGGAGCCTTCCAGCTGGTTTCTGTGGCTACACCGCCAAGCATGTCAGCGAGGTTAGCATAGTTCAGCTGGATCATGTTGAACTTCGGGGCGATGGTGCCGTTCTTCTGGGCAAGCACCAGCACAGGCGCGTCGGGCACCTGCTCGGCCTCCACATCGACGCTTTCAGGAGCGGTGCCGCCCCACTCGAAACTGTCTTTCTCGATGTAGCCTACTTCCTTGTTGTTGAAGGACATCTTGCTAAGGCCATACAAAAAATCTTTCTTGTTCATTGTCTCGTTACTTTTTTAATGATTGAAATAATGTTCTTTATTCTCGCGATAAGGATGCCACCCAACAGACCATATACAAACCATTTGAATGACATTCCAACTGGATTAGGAGGCTTCTCCTCCAGTTCCCGCAATTCCTGTTTGCTCTCAGCCAGGCGGATTTTGAGTCCGTTCAACTGTTCGCCGTAATCCTTGTGCAAGTTGCGAATAGTACGCTCGTAACGCTCACACTGGAGTTGCAGACTGTCACACGTCGCATATACGTAGATATATTCAGGCTCGGTGGCTGTGGCTGCTTTGCGTGACACCTTCACGCTCGCCTGACCGCTGCGCTCTGAATAGCTCGCCCCGGCAGGGAGGCTACGGAGGCTGTCCGTCGCTATCGTCAGCGTCACCGCCGACATCGGCACCTTCACCGGCTCCGTCCTGATCTCCACCAGTTCGCTTACACTGTCCAGGCTCAGGCGCACGGCGCTGTCTGTGCTGACGGTCTCGGCCACCAGCTCCACGCTGCCCGCCGTCACGCTCTTTCGGTGTGACGCGCATCCGCTGAAGCACAGGGCAGTCAGCACTATACTTGCAACTATTAGCATCGTCGATGGCCTTGCGAAGCCGGGCCATCTCGCGTTTGGTCGCGTTGAGGTCTTTTCTTGTTTCATTCAGTTCTTCTTTTAGGGGTTCTACGATGTTCTGGATCAATATACGGGTGGCTTGCTCAGTGTTTGTTATCTTCACCGTGTCGGCCTCGGCAAGAGCCTTCTCGGCCTCCGCACGGGCTTTCTTCAAAGCACTGCGGATGGTCACGATGGAGATAATGGCACCGACCAGGCTCCCGCCCAAAACCACATTGAGGATTTCACTGAGTTCCATGTCCGTCTATCTTTTTATTGGTTGATACCTATTTCCTTCAGCCACTTGGGCACGTCGAAGTTCGGGCAAGCCTTGTTCGCTACCTGACAGTGGCCGATGATTTTAACTTTAGGGAAGCGCTTGTGGAAGTCCAGCACATATCGTTTCAGGGCTTCCTTCTGCGCCGGTGTCCGGGTGTCTCTTGCTTTCTTCACGTCATTGGCGTCAACACCACCCACATAGACAATATGCCGGCTGATGGCATTGTAGCCCTTTGCACCGTTGGTGATTTCCCAAGGGTCCACATTCGCGTCCTCGTTGTTCTTCACCAGACGCTCCACGGTTCCGTCGAGGTGGATCATGTCGGTGTAGCCGACCTGCTTCCAGCCTCTGCCGCCTTTTGAGACAGGGTCGGTGTGCCAGTGCCTGATGGCGGCACTGGTCACCTCGCGTCCCTCAGGGGTGGCGGTGCAATGGATGACTAAGTACTGCAGACGTGCCATCAATCACCTCCTCCTTGTTCTTCTTCCTCCTTGGACTGGACGAAGACGGGTTCCTCACGGCTGTCAAGCACGATGAACTCCTCACCGAAGGCGATGTTGGTGTCAGCCTTCATGAGCATCTTGAAGAAGTAGAGCTCGCTCATGTTGCTCACGGGGCCGATCTTGATGACATGCTCGTCGTCCTGGAGGTTCACAGCGGCGAAAAGGTTGGTCGTCATCGCGTTCGGGCTGCACAGCGTGGCCACAATGAGGTCGTCAGGCCAGGCGGCCAGCGTCTCAATCTTGATGTCCTTGTACATCTTGATGTTGCGGGTCGTCTCGTCGCGGTTCTTGTAGTCGCGGGCGGTCAGCTCATCGTCGTACTTGTTGAAGTCCGACGGGCTCATCAGGAAGCGCAGGTTCGGATTCTCGATCATCGCCACGGGAATCTGGGCGCGGACTGCCTTCAGACGGTCAACCATCTTGGCGGCAGTGCTCGACACAATCACGATGTCCTTGTCCTTGGCGGCCTGGGTTAGGATGCCGTTGAACAGGTGGTCGTCATCATTGCCGTACTCGCCGTTGATGTAGTGGCCGCCGAGCTCGAACTGCTCCTGCTTCGACAGGGCGTCAAGCAGCGCGTTCTGCGCGTTGGGGGGCAACTCGGCAAACACGAGGTCGCCCTTCGGCTGCAACGGACGCCAGATGCTCTCGAACACACGGGGGTTGAATACTGTGAACGCCATGAAGTCCACGGGGTTCAGTTCCTGCTCCGAATAGGTGAAGTTACCCTTCGAGTCTTCCACCTTCGGGTCTTCCTTCTGCTTGCGGAGCATCTTGCCCGTGTGCAGGCGGGGGATTGAGATTTTCTTCGACACACCGGGAATCACGTGGATCAATCCCTTCTCCACAATCTCGTTGCTGGTCGTCGCCACGGTAAGGAGCTGCTCCAGCACCTCGCCGTTGTAGTTGGTGTTTTTAATGTTAATCGCCATAGTTCTTCTTGTTATTTATGGTTATACTTGTCGCGGATCTCACGCTGGCGCTTCTCCCAGGGACTCTCCTTGCCGGGTTCGCCGTCGCCAAGGTCATCCACCACACGCTTCTTCGGAGCCAGGGCTGCAAGGGCTTTCTTGCCGTCCTCGGGATGCTCCTTCAGCAAATTCTCATAGACCGGACGGGTCTCGGCGTTGATGCGACCGTCGCCCTCGGCTGCGTCAAGCAGCGTCTTGCGCTCTGCGGCGGCAACAGCCTCGGCTGCGTCCTCGTGTTTCTTCACCGTCGCCTTCAGCGTGGTGTTCTCGGTTTCAAGACCATCGGCTTTGGCAGCTCTGGCCTCCAGTTGGTCGATGCGTGCAAGCACGTCGGCCTCGGTCACACAGTCCTTGAACTGTGGACGCTTTTTCAGATCTTCAATGTTCATGTTAAACTCGTTTTGTGGCTCAGCGAGCCGGTTATTGAAAATGGTGTATATCTGCTCTGGGGTGCTGTCTTCGGGGACGGGATCCGCATCGTAGATGCCATCTATAAGACCCAGGCGCAATGCCTCGTCAGCCGTCAGCCAATGGTCCTCTCCGTCAAAGTAGGCCGACTTGATGGATTCCACACTCTGACCTAACTTGGCGGCGTACATCTGGCAAAGGGTGTCCTCCAGACTTTCTATCTCGGCAAGCACGCTCTTCAACTCGTTCTTGTTGCCATAGCAGCCGCCACTCACGCTGTGGAGCATCAGACGGGCATATTTGCTCATCTGTACGGGCTTGCCGCATAGGGCTATCACACTCGCCATGCTTGCGGCGATACCATCAATGTATATGCGGATGTCCGCCTTGCTGTTGCGCAGGGCATTGAAGATGGCTATGCCTGTATATACCTCACCGCCGTTGCTGTTGATGCGAACGTCGATGCTCTTATAGGCTGCTTCCGCAGCCAGTAATTCTCGCGCTATCTGACCGCTGCTCACGGTGCCGTAGCTATCGCCGATGTCACCGTACAGCAGGATGCAGCAGGTGTCGTCGCCTGGGATGATGTTGAAAAATTGCCTCATATCTGTTTTTGTCGCTCGTTTGTGGGGTATGGCACCCGATTTACGGTGCAAAATTGCGGTTATTTTTCCACCCTCGCAAATCGGGATTTTATCATAACCACTTTATAATGAAATGATAACGTCATAAAACGTCATCATGCGGACACGTTTTTCAAAACCGAAAAATTATGGCCAACTTTGCACTGCAAAACAGTAGTAAATCAAGAGTTTTATGGCTAAGGAACTGACAAATACACAGAAGAAGGAATGGGCAAAAACGCTCTACCTCAAAGAGAACCTCACGCAGCAGGAGATAGCCGACCGCGTGGGAGTGTCGCGTGTCTCGGTCTCAAACTGGGTGCGTGCCGGCAAGTGGGAGGAACAGCGAGTGGGCATCACGCTCACAAGGGAGGAACAGATACGCAGCCTCTACAGGCAGGTGGCGGAAATGAACAAGGCCATCGAGGGACGCCCTGAGGGTGAGCGCTTCGCCACCTCGGCAGAAGCGGATGTCATCGGAAAACTCTCCAAGTCCATCAAGCAGATGGAAACGGAGGTGGGCATCGCGGACGTCATCAGTGTCATGACGCGATTTATCGAGTTCCTGCGTCCCGTTGACCTCGAAAAGGCAAAGGACGTGACAAGGCTCGCTGACGCATTCATTAAATCTATCTTGTAGCATGAAGCAGATCGACAAAAACGCGCTCCTCGATTGGGAGCAGTACAAACAGGACATATACCGCTCTACACCGGTGGACCAGAACATGAGCCACGGCGAGAGGGAGAAGCACCGTATCTATCTGGAGGCGCACCCCATCGAATGGATCAAGTTCTTCTTCCCTGGCTATGCCAAGTATGAGTTCGCCGACTTCCAGAAGAAAGCCATCAGGCGTATCATTGCGCACGATGAGTGGTATGAGGTGCTGTCCTGGAGCCGTGAGCTGGCAAAATCCACCATCACTATGTTCATCGTCTCTTTCCTGGTTCTCACAGGGAAGAAAAGGAATGTGCTGCTCACCTCCAACAGCAAGGACAACGCAGTCCGGCTGCTCGCGCCATATAGGGCAAACCTGGAGGCTAACGGACGCATCGAGGCTTACTACGGCAAGCAGCAGACGCTGGGGGCTTGGACCGAGGACGAGTTCATCACAAAGGCCGGGGTGGCATTCCGTGCCATCGGTGCGGGACAGTCGCCGCGTGGATCACGCAATGAGGCCATACGCCCCGACGTGCTGCTCATTGACGACTTCGACACCGACGAGGACACCAAGAACCCCGACATCATACAGAAGCGGTGGGAATGGTGGGAGCAGGCGCTCTATCCGACACGCTCTACCTCCGAGCCGACACTGGTCATATTCTGCGGTAACATCATAGCCAAGGACTGCTGCATCACACGCGCAGGGGAAATGGCTGACCACTGGGACATCGTGAACATACGTGACAAAAACGGACACTCCACATGGCCGGAGAAGAATACCGAGGAGGACATCGACCGCACCCTGTCGAAAATATCGACACTCAGCCAGCAGCACGAGTATTTCAACAACCCGATTTCTGAGGGAGATATTTTCAAGGAGGTCGTCTATGGCAAGGTGCCGCCGCTCTCAAAGTTCAAGTTCTTGGTCATATACGGCGACCCTGCACCGGGTGAAAGCAAAGGGAAGAAGGGCAAATCGTTCAAGGCGGTCATGCTCCTGGGCAAGCGAGACGGCAAACTCTATGTCATCAAGGCAAGGCTCGCACAGGCACTCAACGCGGAGTTCATTGACTGGTATGTCCAGCTGCTTGAATATGTAGGCGGACGCTCCACCGTCTATTGCTGGATGGAGAACAACAAACTCCAGGACCCGTTCTTCCAGCAGGTGTTCAAGCCGCTCGTGCGCAAAGTACGCAAAGAGAAGAACATCACGCTCTACATCCAGGGTGACGAGGAGAAGAAGACGGACAAGGCAACTCGTATCGAGGCGAACCTGGAACCGATGAACCGTGAAGGGAACCTGATCCTCAACGAGGCGGAGCGCGACAACCCCCACATGCGGGAACTGGAGGAGCAGTTCAAACTCTTCACACTCTCGCTCAAATACCCTGCCGACGGTCCCGATGCCGTCGAGGGTGGTAACAGGAAAATCGACCAGACGGCACAGAAAGCCGACAGGCCGATTACACAAAGCAGACGTTCAATCAGTAAGAAAAACAAGCATAGACTATGAGCCAATTTGTAAACATTGAAGACTACGACGCAAGCGTCCACCGCGAAATACTGGACGCGCTCGTCCGTGACGACCAGTCGCTGGTCGAGATATGTGAGGACAGGGCCATCGCCGAAATGCGTTGCTACCTGTCAAAACGGTATGACTGCGACGCCATCTTCTCTGCATCAGGGGAAGACAGGAACCAGCTCATACTCATGATGGTCATCGACATTGCCGTATATCATATCTTCTGCATCCACAATCCGCAGAAGCTCTCACAAATACGGAAAGACCGCTACGAGCGCGCCGTGGAGTGGATGAGGGCCGTCGCAGACGAGGAAATATCCATCGAGGGAGTGCCGATGCTGCCGGAGGACGAGAGGGCAAGCAAGGCTTCGCTCATGTTCAAGAGTAACCGTAAACGTGTAAACAGACTATAAGTTATGAGCAACAAACGAAAGAATAAAGAAGGCAGGGGACGCATCACCGTCAGCGGAAACGTGCCCCGTCCGGGACAGAAGCAGCCGGCGGTCATTCTGCTCACGCAGCCTAAGCGGTTCGGCATCGACACCGCCGACTTCATGGCAGCCATACGTGCTGCCGAAAATGTGGACTATTCACAGCGGTCGAAACTCTATGACCTCTACAGTGACATCATGGGCGACACGCACCTCTCATGCGTCATCGACAAACGGAAGAATGCCGTGCTCTGCTCGGACATCGAGTTCCGGCGCAACGGCAAGCCGGACGACAGGGTGAACGAGCAGATACACTCGCCCTGGTTCAACCGCTGCATAGCCGACCTGCTCGACGCGCGCTTCTGGGGATTCTCGCTGCTTCAGTTCTACAGAAACGGCGAGTGGGTGGACTATGACCTCATACCGCGTAAGCATGTAGATCCTGTGCGGCGTCAGATACTGCGCCAGCAGACGGACATCATCGGCACACCATGGGAAACATACCCCGACCTACTCTTTGTAGGTGACGAGGAGGACCTGGGGTTGCTTGCCAAGGCTGCACCCTGGGTCATATACAAGCGTAACACGACGGCAGACTGGGCGCAGTTCTCCGAGGTGTTCGGTATGCCGATTCAGGAATACACCTATGAGACTGACGACGAGGACAGCCGCAAACGTGCCCTCGAAGACGCCAACTCGCTCGGTGCCCTGGCCACATTCATCCACGGCAAGGACACGGAACTGAAACTGGTGGAGGCTGGGAACAAGACCGGCAGCGCGGAGGTCTATGAGAAGTTGTGTGAGCGCTGCAACAACGAGATCTCAAAACTCATCCTCGGCAACACCCTGACCACTGAGTCTTCCGAGAACGGTACACAGGCACTCGGCACCGTACACAAGAAGGTGGAGGATAAGGTGGCACAGTCCGACCGCCTCTACATTCTTGACATCCTCAACTATGACATGGCGGACATTTTCGCGTCCATGGGAATTGACACAAAGGGAGGTGAGTTCTGCTTCCCTGAGAAAAAGGATGTCGATATGAACACGAAGGTCAGCATCCTCACCCAACTACGCACCAACTTCCAGTTGCCCGTCGATGACGACTGGCTCTATGAGGAGTTCGGCATCGAGAAGCCCAAGGACTACGAGGCACAGAAGACAGCCCAGGAGCAGCAGCGCATCGACCGTGAGCAACAGGCTCAGGCGGCACTCCAGGCGGCACAGCAGCCACACCATGACGAAGACGATGATGAGGACGACGACAAAAAGAAGTTGAACGAGCCTCCCACCACTAAAAAGGGCTTCAAAAACTGGTGGCGGCGTTTTTTCGCATGGGCCCCGTCGAGGCACGGGGCGGATTTAGACTGGTAGTCAACCGTCTCTACTACGACGCTGCCGAACCTGCATCGTCGGGCTTCGCCTTCGACGAGGAAATACTGCTCCAGGCTCTGCGCAACATCTACGCCAAGAAAGGAAAAGAGCCCACCTATATCGAGGAGCATCTTTTCCGTGAGTTCTGCAGGGGATTTGACCGTGCCGTGGCAGATGGGTTTGAGGGTGCCAATCCGGACGATGACTTCATCAGTGCTCTGCGACACTCCAACGAGGTGTTCTCGGCGTTCAAGGTGCACCGTGCGCAGCGCGACATGACGGCAAGGCTCGTGGATTCTAACGGCAATCTAAAGCCTTTCGAACAGTGGTTGAGAGACGTGCAGCCAATCGCCAGCCACCAGTGCCGCTCATGGTTCCAGACGGAATACGACACGGCGGTCATCAGGGCGCACCAGGCTGCCGACTGGAAGCAGTTCGAGCGGGAGCGTGACGTGCTGCCTAACCTAAAATGGATGCCGTCAACGTCAGCCAATCCGGGAGCGGATCACCGTCCGTTCTGGGGAACCATACGCCCCATCGACGACAAGTTCTGGAAGGAACACCGACCGGGAGACCGATGGAACTGCAAGTGTAGCCTCTCCAGTACCGACGAGCCGGCGACACCGCTGCCAGAGGATATTCCGACTTCATCACAGCCACAACCTGGACTGTCTGGCAATCCGGGACAAGATGCCGCCGTCTTCAGCGACGACCATCCGTATTTCCCAAGTAACTGCAGCCATTGTCCTTTCAATTCCGGATTAAAAGGTACCATGTCTGTACTTTTCACCAATGCCAAGAAAGACTGCTATCACTGTACCAGGATTGACAGGGCGATAGGCAAGGCTAATGAAAGCATTGACGTGAAGGAACTGTTCGCCAAACTTCCAGAACTATCGGGTGCTGACTATATCGCACAGCTTCGCAAGCTCACAGAACTTAAAATATACAAGAAAGTGGAAAAGGGCATCCTGTCTGCAATCGGAGAGGATAGTGCTGACTATGGGAACCTCCTTGCTGGTGCGAAAAAAGCAGTGAGACACGGATATAAAGTCTATATTCTTCCTAACCCCACAAAGGTAAGAAGCGCAGATTATATCTTTGTACGAAAAGGGGGCTATAAAATGTATGACTTGAAAACCATTACGGGAACTGGCTCTATCGGAACCCGTTTGGAAGAATCAATCGGGCAGACAAATAGAGTGTTCCTCAATCTGGCCACAACATATCCAACTAACCGAATGGCGACGGAGATAAAGCAATACTTCGAGGCCAACAATGAGGCATTGGAAGTTCTTGTCGCAGTAGGAAAGAAAATGGTGTCAGTAGAACGGTATATGATTTCAGAAAGGAACTTCTACAAAGAGTTCAGGAAACGCATAGAACAATAAAAAAAGGCTATCCGAAGACAGCCAAATTGGGACGGTACGATAAAGCCCAATCCCCACGCATACTCAGCGGGTAGTCACTAAGGACGTTGCAAAGATACAACTTTATTTTTAATTACAAGCAAATGGACGTAAAAAAATTAGCTGACGAACTAAAAAAGAAAAGTAATGAGGTCGAAACCCTCATGAAACGGAAACTTCCAGTCGTCGTCGGACGCATGGCGAAAGACCACTACCAGGAGAACTTCCGCAAGGGCGGCTTCCAGAACCGGGGACTGCGCAAGTGGCCTGTCACCCGCCGCCAGACATCGGGCATCGCCGGGGCGGACGGACAATACGGACCGCTGCTCTCTCGACGCAACCACCTCTTCGCGTCCATCAAATACGTGCCCTCCGACTACAGGGTCACGGTTTCCAATGATCTGCCATACGCACCAGTCCACAACTGGGGCGGACAGGTCAACCCGACCGTTACGCCGCGTATGAGACGCTTTGCCTGGGCGATGTATTACAATGCCCAAGGAGGGAGAAAGAAAGCGACAGGGGGCAAAAGAAAGCCCAAAAAGGGCAAGTCTGCGCCAAAGGTGGAAACTCCGTCGGCTCAGTTCTGGAAGGGAATGGCCCTGACAAAGAAAAAGAAGCTCCATGTGCGCATTCCTCAGCGCCAGTTCATCGGTGAGAGCCAGGAACTGAACCAGCGCATCAATGAGCGCATAGAAAGTGAACTCAACCAAATTTTAGACTTGTGAC
>ULUS01024990.1_pt1 | contig 31842 bp, 25 predicted proteins | sample 1958761 | NCBI WGS metagenome assembly ULUS01 (sample SAMEA4835767, study PRJEB28245) | human gut metagenome | biome: gut microbiome; material: fecal sample | place: Denmark | collected 2008
CACCGTCGCAATCGTCGAGTGTTGAGGTGTATGCCCACAGCCATTCCTTGTTGTTGTAGTCGTTGAACCCCTCCTTGTATTCGGCTTCGGTCATCAGATAGCTGTTGCGCTCCAACACCTGCGATGCATACGTGTAGGCATCCTCCCATTGGCGGGCATACAGGCAGGTGCGGGCGAGCAAGCCCAGGGCTGCCGTATAGTCAATCTTGTACTGGTCAGCTTGAGCTGAACCGTGCGAGTAGTCCGACGGTATCAGTTCTACCGCTTTTTTCAGGTCGCTGACGGCCTGGGCGTAGACTTCCGAAACGCTCGAAGCTGGGTTGCCGCTCAGGGCAGTGCCGAGTGTGGTAGGCTCCGTGTAGACGGGCACGCACACAGCGTTCGGGTCTTTGTCGATGGCGAACGAGTAGTGTGAGGCAAGCATCATGTACATGAACCCGCGGGTGGCATAAGCCTGGCCCTTGATGCGGTTCTTGTCTGCCTGAGTGCCCGAAGCGTTGTCCACATAGGCAATGACGTTGTTGCTGTTGTTGATGGCATCGTAGCACATTGTCCAGCAGAAGCGCACGTGTTGAGCGCGGGCATAGCCTGCCGTGAGGTTGTAGCCATCGCTGAATCCGTAGCTTTTTGCCTTTACGCAGTCGCTGCCCATGAAGTCGTCGTTGAGCAGGATGGCTCCCAGTCCGACAGACTGTATGGTGATGCCATCGTTGAACACGTAGCTCCATGTGCCACGCAGCACGTCGTCTGCGTAAGTTGTGCTCTTGAAAGTGTTGTCGGCGTCGAGCGACGTGGTGGGTGCGGTGTCAAGATCGCAGGCCGTAAGGGTGACGAGCGCTGTGAAAACCACGCCCATCTTGCTGATATATTTATTCATAATCCTTTTCCTTTTTACCTTTAAAGTTTAACATTGATACCGAATGAAATGGTCTTCATGGCCGGATAGCGATACTGCACCATGCCGCTGAGCGGTTGCTCCGGGTCGAGACCTTGCTGGCTGTGCAGGGTGAAGAGGTTTTCTGCTTGCACGAACACGTTCACGTCTTTCATGTATGCGCTCTTCACCAGCGCCTGCGGCAACTGGTAGTTCAGTGTCACGGTCTTCAGGCGCAGGTAGCTGCGGCTTACGAGCCAGCGCGAGGAAGAGCTTGTGAAATAGCTGGTCTGGCTATACACAAGTTTCGGAATGTCGGTGTAGCGGTTATCTTCTGTCCAGCGGTTGAGCATGTTCTTGCTCAGGGTGTTGCCGTTGCCACCAGCCACGCCTATCATGTTCACGTAGTCGCTGTTGTATAGCTTGCCGCCCAAGGCGTAGGAGAACTGAGCCGAGAGGGTGAGGCCTTTCCAGCGCACGTCGGTGGAAAAACCTCCGCTCAGCGACGGCAGCGAACTGCCGCACTTCACTTTGTCTTTCTCCTGGTTCAGGCTGTTGTAGTCTTCTGTCACCTGTTTGTTGCCCTCGTCGTCATAGTAATACCACTGTGGATTGCCGTTGTCGGGGTTCACTCCAGCCCATTCGTAGAGCCAGAAGTCGTAGAGCGAACCGCCCTTCACCCATTTCTTGCTACTCTGCCACATCACGTCGCTGGGCAGTTCCTCAATTTTGTTCTTGTAGGTCGTGGCGTTCACGGAGAGTTTCCATGTCCAGTCCTTGGTGCGGATAGGGGTACCGTTGAGGGTGAACTCCCATCCGTAGTTCTTCAGCTTGCCGATGTTGGCGTCTATACTGCTGTAGCCAGACGAGGGCACGAGACTGCGGGCGAAGAGCAAGTCCTTGGAGGCACGCTCGAAGTACTCCACTGTTCCCGACAGGCGGTCGCCGAAGAAACTGAAGTCCAAGCCCACATTGGTGTTGAGGTTGGTTTCCCATGTCAGTTCGGGCGTGGCCATGCGCGAAGCGTGCAGCGCGTTCTCGCCCTGGAACTTGCCGATGCTGTAGAGTGCCTGGTAGGCATAGTAGCCCACATTGTCGTTACCTTGTGCACCATAGCTGGCTCGAAGTGTGAGATTGTCTACCCACTTCACGGGCTGCATCCACTTCTCGTTCGTGATGCGCCATGAACCGCCGAACGACCAGAAGGTGCCCCAGCGGTTGCCTGGAGCAAAACGTGACGAACCGTCGGAACGGAGCGAGACACTGGCGAAGTACGTGCGCTTGTAGGAGTATTCGGCGCTGCCGAAGAAACTGAGCAACTTATACTGGTCGCTGTTGCCGCCGAAAGACACAAGCGTGGAAGCCACATCGGGTTCGTAGTAGCCTTCGGCAATCACGCCCGAGCGTTGTCCGTTGAAGTTGGACGTGTTGTATTCGTAGTATTCCTGGCCCGCCATGGCATGCACATTGTGCTTGTCGCAGAAGGTGTGCTCATAGTTAATCACGTTGTTGATGGTGAAACCTGTGGTGCGCGTGTTGCCTTTGTAAGACGTACCCACGGGGTTCTTGCCGTAGGTGGGGTTCGAGTAGTCTTGCTGGAACAGGCTGTTGTAGTCCAGATTGACGGTCATCTTGTAGCTCAGGTCTCTGATGGGGTCTATCTTGATGAAGCCCTGCACGGTGGCTGCGTCGCGGTTGCGCTCATGCTTGTCGTAGAACATGGAGTGGGCAAGGTTCATGCCTGAATAGCTGTTGGCCCGGTAAGTGCCGTAGTCGGGGATGCGGTTTCCGCTTTCGTCGAGCCGGTAGGCACCCGTGTCGGGGTCGCGCTCGTAGACGGGATAGAACGACGGCATGTTGCGGGCGAAGAGCACCACGTTGTCCGTACGGGTGTCGTTCTGCTTGGGGTAGCTCTGTGAAGAGTGAGCTCCCGAAAGGTTCATGCCCACTTGCAGCCAGCTCTTCAGGTTGGATGTTATGTTGGCGCGCACGTTGTAGCGTTTGAAACCGGAGCAGATGTAGGCTCCCTGGTCGTCGAGATAGCCTAGTGAGAGGTAGTATTTGGAGTTCTTGCTTCCGCCCGACACGCGTGCGCTCAAGTCTGTGTAGTGAGCGTTTTGGGTCATGGCATCTTCCCAACTGTCGTCCCAAAGAGGAGTGGCACCGCTCACAATCTTGCCGTCCGTGCCCACAGGCTGCGCATACTGCGAACCGTAGGGATTGATGCCGAGCACTTTGGTCACGTTTCCCGAAGCCTTGGTGGCTGCCTCGGCGGTAGAAAGTCCGTCGTTCAAGTATTTGTTGCGCATGGCTTCCCACTGGAGCTCGAAATATTCGTTGGTCGTGAGTTGGTCGTAGTCGGCCACGGCACGACTGGAGAAGCCGTATTTGGCGGTCAGCTCAATAGTGGGTGTAGCGCCCTGTGAACCTTGCTTGGTGGTGATCATGACCACGCCGTTGGCGGCGCGTGAACCATAGAGCGAGGCGGCAGCAGCGTCCTTTAGTACGGTCACCGAGGCAATGTCCTGACTGTTGATGTTGGCGAGTTTGCCGTCGTACGGCACACCGTCAACCACGTAGAGAGGGTCTGAACTGGCGTTCACCGAACCCACACCACGGATATATACCGAAGCGTCTTCGCCCGGCTGGCCGCTTGTGGCAAACGACTGCAAGCCTGCCACGGTGCCCTGGAGGGCTTTCGACACGCTTGCCACCTGTGAGTTGGCAATCTTCTCGCCTGTCACCACGCCGGCAGAACCTGTAAAGGTGGATTTCTTGCGGGTGCCGTAGGGCACGGTGATGACCACTTCGTTCAGTTCTTCCGATGTCTCGGCAAGGGTTACGGTGAGCTGGCTTTTTCCTTTCACGGGCACACTCACGGTGTTGTAGCCCACGGAGGTGAACTGCAATGTGGCGTCTTTGTCGGCTTCAATGATGAATTTCCCGTCGATTGAAGTCATCGTTGCTACTTTTTGTCCCTGCACCTTCACGGTTACTCCCGGGACAGACTCTCCCTTCGCATCCTTGACAGTTCCGCTTATCTTGATTTTCTGGGCATGTGCGCAGACAACCATAAGCAAAGCTATCAGGACAGAAAACAATCTGTTCATAACTTTGTCGTAATATTAAAACATTAAACTTATTTATTTCTCTCTTTTTAAGTATGCTGCTTTATCAGCTTTTTCTTCGTCTCTCTTATCTAATATCTCTCTTTTATTTCGATTGAAATTATAGTCTTCTTTCTTACGATTAATGGTACATTCGAGTACAAAATTAGTGATTTGTAGTCGTAATGCAATATATAAAAATGATAATTAGTCTTTTTTTATGGAAGTTAACAGTTTGTTTTACTTATGATATGTGAATCTTTCTATAGACTATTTGCCAAGTTGCTGACTGCTGAAGGGGTCTTTCACAATGATGGTCTTGCCGGTCATGGGATGGCGGAACTGCAGTTCTTCGGCATGGAGCCACAGGCGGTCGGCAGGATGGCCATAGAGGTTGTCGCCCTTGATGGGGCAGTTGAGGCCCTCGGGGTGGGCACAGTGCATGCGCAACTGGTGGGTGCGCCCCGTGTGGGGATAGAGGGCGATGAGTGTTTCACCGTTCTTTTCATCGACAACCCTGTAGCTGGTGATGGCACGCTTTCCGTGGATGGGGTCAACGAGCTGGCGAGGTCGGTCGTCGAGGTCGGGGCGGAGCGGCAGGATGATGGTGCCCTCGCGTTTCACTTCGGGGGCAAGTGTGCCGCTGAGCACTGCCATGTAGCGCTTCTTGATGTCGCGGTCGAGGAATTCAGCCTGCAACCTTTTGTGCGATTCCTTGGTCTTGGCGATGACCATCAAGCCTGAAGTGTCCATGTCGAGGCGGTGCACAATGAGCGGTCCTTCGGCTTGGGGCCACATGGCCTGTGCCCATGTGAGCACACTGCGGCGGCCGTCTTTGCCCGGCACGGAGAGCATGCCGTGAGGTTTCGACACCACGGCGAGCCATTCGTCTTCGTACATCACGCGTGGCTGCAGGGCGTGCGGGTCGGTAGCGAGCGGATTTGGAGCCACGTCAAGTCCCTGGAGCATGTGCCCAAGCAGGGGCTTGCACTTGCTGCGGCAGGCAGGGTAGAAGTGGAGATGATGGCGCACCTCGGTCTTGGGCGAGCGTCCCCACCAGAATTCAGCCATGCACAAGGGGCGCATGTGGTGGGCATAGGCCCACTGCAGCAGTTTCGGAGCGCAACATTCACCTGTGCCCGATGGAGGTGTGGCGTGCATCTCCCGATAGAAAATGTCGCTCACGGTGCGCACTTCTCCCCGTGCGTTGAACAGCCGGTACTGGTCGAAAATCCACCGTTGCAGATTGTCGGACATCTGTTTACGCTCCTGTTTCAGCCGTGCCGTTTCGCCGTCCATCCTCACGAGTTGCTCCTCAAGGGCATGGCTTTCGGCTTGTGCTGCCTGTTTCATCCGCTTCAGCTCCGCCTTCATGAATTGGCTTTGTCGGGTCATTTCCTCCCTTTCCTCCTCACTGGGCGAGCCTTCCGTGCGCCTTTTGTCGCGCTGCCGTTTGGCCTCGTCCATTTTCCGTCGCCATGCTTCCGTGCGCTTGTCCCATGCTTCACGGCTCTCCGCCAGTTGCTGGGCGAGCCGTGTTCTTTCGGACGATTGGCTGAGCTGGCTGATGCGGCGGTTGAGTGCGGAGATGCGCTCTTCGCCCTGCTTGAAGTGGCCGTCGGGCTGCAGCAGGTCGTAGACGGCAGGCACGAAGTAGTCGAGCCGGTTGCTGCCGGCAAGCAAGCCGGAGTAGGCAGCCAGGAAACCGATGGTTCCGTCGGTGCGCTCCACCACGAGCACGCCGAACATCTTGCCCTGCTGCAGTTCTTCCGCCCATTGTGTCTGGGCGGCGATGTAGCGTTGCAGTTGCCGGCAAGCCTCGAGGGCGAGCGGATGAGGCTCGTAGCAGAACGGATAAGTGAACTTGTCGGGAAGAGGCAGGCTGGTGTGGAGAGGATGAAATGTAGTCATGCGTGCAAAGTTACTCTTTTTCTTTCTATTGCAAAGGGGTTTAAGGTCAATAATATTTGGTTGTTGTTCAATTCCCTTAATCAAAAGATATAAAATATTAAAATGTTTTGCAGATAAGTTGCAAAGCGGTAAATTTGTTGCTCAATTAAAACTGATAATATGGGAAATCTAACACAACTGCCCGTCACCTGCAAGGAAGTGACTATGGACAGCTCGGATCAGGAAACTGTCAGGAAAACATTGCCCCGCCATGATTGGGGCACGATGTCCATCTATCTGTGTGACGCAGGGCAGATGAGAGTGAATGTAAACGACCAAGAGATTGTTATCGGGAAGGGCGACATGTTGTTCGTCAACGCATTCATGTATTTGCACATAGTTGATATAAGCAGTGACTTTCATGGCCACGTCATGACCGCCAAGTCATCGCTCATGTTCCCCATCGTGAAGGAAATTCTCGATGTAAATACGCAATTGTTTTATCGTGAGCACCCGTTGGTGCATCTCGAAGCCTACCGTTTCGGCGAGATGGCGAGCATTGCCTCTCACCTCGAACGTCGCATAGCCTATGAGCAGTCGTCAAACCTCACGGGGCCCAAAGCGCTTGTGGCGCACGAATTCGTGATGCTAATGTTTCGCGGGCTTGTGCTCAAGATGCTCGACGTGTGTCTGGAAAAGGCGGCTCCCACCAAGAGCTACAACGACCGCACGGACGCATTCGTCTATCAGTTCCTCGTGGAGGTGTTCAACAACTACCGCGAGCACCGCGAGGTGATGTTTTATGCCGAGCAGATGTGTGTTTCGCCAAGCTACCTTTCTACGGTGGTGAAGCAGAAAACCGGCAAGCCGGCATTGCAGTGGATCATCGACCTCGTGATCAACGAGGCCAAGCAGGAACTGAAATACTCCAGCCGGTCTATCAAGGAGATTTCCGTGAACCTGAGTTTCAGCACCCAGTCGTTCTTCGGCAAATACTTTAAGAAGTACACGGGCATATCGCCAAAGGTCTATCGTGAACAGTGCAAGGCTGTTTGAGGATGAGGCTTTGTGGCAACAGTATATAGGGGAAGTGGCTCTTCGGAGGCTACTTCCCCTTTTTCTTGCATGGGTGGCATGGTTGCATGAAAGTGGGGTGGCGTGCCCGGTTGGGGCAAGAAATCTTGAGGTGAAAACTGCGGAGGGAAGTGTCGGAATGGTCAAACGACACGGCCGGCATGGATTCAATACCGATGGACAGGAGGGTGAAAGGGAAACTTGGACGAGTCGTCCACGCAGTGGAATAAGTGTAACTCGGCAGTCAACGGGGCGTTAACCAGCCACTAACGGAACGTTGGAGGCTTACTTTCATTGGGCTCCACTGCTTGGGCATTCATTGCCACGGCCGTGGGCAACGAGTGCCCAAACTGCGTGAATGATTTGGGGCATTCCACTTGAACTTGGCAAACGAAGCGTCAGTGATAGATGTGATGGATGTTAACCTATCTATCACGCATCTATCACTCTATCTAACTTCTTTATATTTAGCTTGATAATGTCAGAATTCGAGAAAAGTGATGGATGGTGGCGAAAAAACGAAAAACTTTTCCTGCGCGCGTGCGCGCGTGAAGTTCGGTCGTCACACAAGGTTCTGAAGGATAAAGAATGGCAAATGCGGGGCTTCCCCTTCGTGTGCTCGACAAGAAGAATCTGCCGAGTAAATATGAAAGCAGAGATAAATGCCTTTGATTGGCATTTATCTCTGCTTGGTTCAGTTCTATTGCTTGGCTTTAGCCAATGATGTCGAGCATTTGCGGTATGGTGAGGTTATTGTCCTTGAGCATTTGCTGATAGTCGTAGCGGTCGTAGAGTCCCTTCTTCACTCCGAAGCAGTGAACCTTCATGTCGCTGGGACCATAGAAGCGGGCAATCTTCTCGCCGAAGCCGCCCTCCAGGGCACCGTCTTCCAAGGTTACCACGGTGTGGTGGTCTTTCTTCAGGTCTTCCAGCATCTCCTTGTCAAGTCCGGTGATGAAGCGCGGGTTGATGAGCGTGGCGTTGACGCCTCGTTTTTCCTTGAGCGCCTCTGCCAGTTGCTCGCCCAGGGCATGGAAGGCGCCGAGTGCCACGATGGCTATGTCACTCCCTTGGCGGGCCTTCTCGAAACGGTCCAGCCGGCTGTAGTCCTCGTCGAAACGACGGTTGCTGTGGGTCACTGCACCGCCGGGCACACGGATGGCTACGGGGTGTGAGGTTTGGCTGATGCCCCATTTCATCATGGCGCGGTACTCCTCCCAGCAGGTAGGCGCAAGATAGACGAGATTGGGAATGTTGCTCAGCATGGGAATGTCGTAGAACCCGATGTGCGTGATGTCGTTCATGCCGAACACCGAACCCATGAACACATTGATGAGGGCAGGGTTGCCGTTGATGCAAAGGTCTTGGGCAATCTGGTCGTAGGTGCGCTGTATGAAAGTGCTGTAGACGTTGTAGACCGGACGTATGCCACCCTTGGCCATGCCAGAAATCATGGCTACGGCTTGCTCCTCGGCAATGCCCACATCGACAAATTGTTTGCCCGCCTCTTCACGTCGGCTGCGGAAGAAGCCTGCCACGGTAGGCGTGCCCGAGGTCACCGCCACGAGGTGCGGGTCGTGCTTCATCTCCTCGAGGAGGAAAGCACCTGTCAGTTCGCCATAGTTTTCTGCATTTGAAGAGTCTTTCAGCTTGCCCGTGGCAATGTCGAACGGCATGCTCCAGTGCCAGCGCTCCTTGTCGGTCTCGGCTGGCGTGTAGCCCTTGCCCTTGAGAGTGTGTATATGCACCACAACAGGACGCTGGGTGTCTTTCACGCTTTCGAACGTTTGGATGAGCGTTTCCACATTGTTGCCGTCTTCCACATACACGTAGTCCAGGCCCATGGCCCGGAACAGGTTGCATTCAGCCTGACCGTTGGTCTGGCGCAAGAGAGCGAGGTTCTTGTAGAGGCCGCCGTGGTTTTCGGCTATAGACATTTCGTTGTCGTTCACGATGATGATGATGCCTGTGCCCAGTTCACCAGCCTCGTCAAGTCCCTCGAGGGCTTCGCCGCCACTGAGCGAGCCGTCGCCGATGAGCACCACGATGCGCTCGTCGGTGCCCTTGATGTCGCGTGCCTTCTGCAAACCTGTGGCAAGCGAGATGGAAGTCGACGTGTGGCCCAGTTCAAAGGTGTCGTATTCGGGCGATTCGGCAGGACTGCTGTAGCCAGAGATTTCCTGGAAACGGTTGTTGTCATAATAACCGAAACCACGTCCGGTGAGCATCTTGTGTGGATAACTCTGGTGCGACACGTCGAACACGAACTTGTCCTTAGGTGCGTTGAACACGTAGTGCATGGCGATGGTGGCCTCCACGATGCCGAGGTTCGGGCCCACGTGGCCGCCTATGTTGCTGTCGCGGTTGAGCACGCCTTGGCGTATCTCGCCGGCGAGTTGGTAAAGTTGCTCCATGGAGAGCGCCTTCACGTCTTTGGGAGAATGAATGTTTTCCAAATACATGTCTTTATTTCTTATATCGTTTCACGTTGCAAAATTACATAATCTTACGGATATAAAAGGTAAACAAATTACAGAATCAGTGAAACAAACTACCGAAAGCACCGGATACGCAACGTGTGGGTGAACCGTTAAAATCAATTAAAACCGAGAAGGGGATGCAAGGAACTGTGTCGGGGTGCGTTTCATCATCAGTAGAAAACAATAAAACGACAATAGATATGAACAAGATGATGAAAGGCGCAGCCCTGGTGGGCATGGCGTCGCTGATGATGGCTTGCAGCTCGACCAAGAAAGCCAACGACAACATGGTGGTGGCAAAGCCGGCTCCAGGCATGGAGATGGATCCGTTCTTTGCCCAGCCTGCCGACGACGATATGGTGGCCAAGAACAATACTTTTGCCTGGAACTTCTTCACCCAGGTGTCGGGCATGGACAGCAAGGTGGTGTCGCCGCTGAGCGTGACCTATCTGATGGGTATGCTCGCCAACGGCGCCAATGGTGCTACTCAGGCTGAAATACTGAACACACTCGGATGGAAGGGTGCCACGGTGGCGGAAATCAACGCTTTCTGCAAGGCTCTCATGCTCAATGCAGCCAAGGCAGATCCTTCCACTATTATCAACATAGCCAACTTCATTGCCTACAACAAAACGGCAGAACCCATGAAGCTGGAGTTTGTCAAGGCTGTGACCGACAACTATTCGGCAGGCATTGACAGACTTGACTTCACCAGTTCCAAGGCATTGGCCACCATTAACGGCTGGTGCAAGAAGCAGACCGACGGCATGATTCCGAAGATTATAGACCAGGTGGAACCCAGTGCGGTGTCCTATCTGCTCAACGCTATCTATTTCAACGGAGCCTGGACCGATAAGTTTAATAAGGAACGCACGCGTGAGGAGAACTTCCGGGGTTACACACGCAACATCCAGAAGGTGCAAATGATGCACCGCAAGGCCGACTATTACTATGGCTTCAACGATGTGTGCGCGGCTCTCAACTTGCCCTACGGCAATGGTTCATACCGCATGACCATCCTTCTGCCCAATGAGAACAAGTCTGTACAGGACGTGCTGAAGGAGATGAATCCTCAGCGTCTTCATGCCCTGACACAGCAGATGGAGGAATACAGGGTGGATGTGAAACTGCCCCGCTTCACGGTGGAGACCTCGCAAGACCTCAACGACATCGTGGCAAAACTGGGTGCCCCGACCATGTTCGTAGACGGCAAGGCCGACTTCAGCAATATGGCTGACGGCAGTTTCTTCGTGTCGAAGATGCTCCAGAAGGCCAAGATAGAAGTGGGCGAAGAGGGCACCAAGGCGGCTGCCGTGACTGCTGCCGTAGTGATGCGTGCCTCTGCCATGCAGGAAGAGCCCCGTACGGCCGACTTCCATTGCGACCGTCCGTTCGTGTATCTCATCACCGAGAGCCAGAGTGGTGCCATCCTCTTCATGGGGCAATTCACGGGTAACGAATAATAGATTGTAGTTTTGGTGATAACGAAAAAGGAGCTGCGACTCGATTGCTTGAGTTGCAGCTCCTTTCTGTATCTGTGGGATGCGCTTACTTGAATATGCTGAAGTTCACGCTGCCGTAGGAACGATGCTCCACAAAGTGTGGATGGTCGGCAAACTGGTGGTCCTTGCCGTGCTCGAAGACGAAGTAGCCTCCCTCGGCAAGCAGGCCTTTCTCGAAGATGATGTCGGGAATGGTGGGCAACTCCTTGAGCGCATAGGGTGGGTCGGCAAAGATGAAGTCGAACTTCTGTCGGCAGCTTTTCAGGAATCTGAACACGTCGCCCCGGATAAGTATGTCGTTGTCCACGCCCAGTTTCTTCACACATTCGCGGATGAACGCGGCATGGTCGCGGTCGGCTTCCACGCTGACCACTTCCCGGCATCCGCGCGAGAGCAGTTCGAGCGATATGCTGCCCGTGCCGGCAAACAGGTCGAGGGCAATCGTGTCGTCAAAGTCGAGGTAGCCGTTCATCACGTTGAAGATGTTCTCCTTGGCGAAGTCTGTGGTGGGCCGCGCCTTGAATGAGCGTGGCACGTCGAAGTGGCGGCCCTTATATAGTCCTGTGATAATTCTCATGTTCTGTTGGTTTTGCGGGTTATGACTTGCTCACGAAGGTGGTGAGCAAATCGAAGGGAAGTTCCTTGATTTGGGTGATGGGGGCACGATTGAACTCTGCCGATGGGTTGACGATGAACACCTTCTGCACGTATTTCTTCAGACTTCCGGTGAGCCACTCGCTTTGAGGCGTGTTGCCCGCCAGGTGCAATTCGTCGCGTTCGGCGTCCAGACCCAGCTGTTTCCACACGTAGAGCAGGAAATAGACAGCATCGCGGGCACTCTCGGTGTCGTAGGTATTGGCAAACTTGAAGCGGTTTTTCTGAAAGCAGACAATGTCCAGCTTGCGGTCGTGGAAGTAGCCGAAGAGTTTCTTCCAGGGTCCGGTGAAACTCCGTCGGTAGAGAAAATTCCATGCTGGAAGCGAGACGGGTGTGATGCGCAGGTCGGCAAAGTGGTCGTCGAGCACAAGCTTGAGGTCGCGGTTCACTCCGAACGAAGCCACTACATCTTGCTCTGCCATAGGTTTGTTGAGCACCAGTTCGCCTTCATGTCCCTTGAAAGTGTATTGGTAGAGCGCTTCGCTTAGCGTCTCGTTGAATTCCTCCGAGGGATGTAGCAGCACGGGCGAGTCTATGAGCAGCCTGGCCCGTTGGTACCCTTCGGTGAGCAGGGTGCTCTCGCCGAAAGCCTCGCGGAGATTGGCGGCCATGGACACGCCACTTTTCACGGCGTAAGGCTCATAAACTATTTGTGCCTCCGCCTGTGGATCGGCCACGGAGAAAGACATGGAGGAACGGCTCACCCGGATGACGAGCCTATTCTTGAGTCGGGGGAGAGTATGGTTATTCCCAGTTTCCTGCATTGTTGTTTGGTGTTAAGATGTCTCCTATTTTGAGTCCCGGATAACGTCCGGAGTTGTTGGCTTCCTCAATGAGGCCTGCCGTCTGGTCGGCGTCAAGGTCGGATAGGTAGTCGGCATAGTTGGCCCCGCACTCCATGACGGGCATCTGGCGGCCAGACTTGCCTATCTTTACGTCGGCAGAGAGTTCAAAGCGCTTGCCTTCCGAGTAGGGGATGAATTGGAGCGAGTCGGCAAGAAAGCCCCCCTGAACAAGCGACTGCCAGTTGGCGGTGTAGACACCGTGTCGTTTCCTGTAGCCCTCTTCGGCACGCCTTATCTTCAAGAGCCTTTCCTTGACGGCTCTTTCCCGCAGCGCCTGCTGCTTGCCGAAGCGGATGGGACTGTAGATGCTCAGCGAAATGAGCACCAAGAGCACCAGCACGCATGCCGTGAGCAGATAATTGTTCTTCATTTAGTTCGCTATTCCACTAATTTGGTGTAACTTTGCAAAGTTACGAAAAAGATTCCACACACTGCAAGAAAACGTTGAAAAGATGTTGCAAGACGAGATTGTATACCAGATAGAAACCCACTTTGGTTTTGAACCTACAGACGAGCAGGCGCAAGCCTTACGCACTTTTGCCTCGTTTCTCACTTCCCGCCAGACTCATGCTGCCATGATTCTGCGCGGTTCTGCCGGCACGGGCAAGACATCTGTGGCAGGTGCCGTGGTGCGCACGCTGGTAGCGCTCGGGCAGAAGGTGATGCTCTTGGCGCCTACGGGACGCGCTGCCAAGGTGTTCGGACTTCATGCCGGACAGGCTGCCTTTACCATACACCGAAAGATATACCGCCAAAAGACCTTCACGGGGGAGATGACGGGGTTCAACCTCAACGACAACTTGCATCAGGACACTCTGTTTATTGTAGACGAGGCGTCGATGATTTCCAATTACAGTTCTTCCGATCTTGCCTTTGGCAGTGGATGTCTGCTTGACGACTTGATACGCTATGTCTATGCCGGCCGCAACTGCCGGCTCATGCTTATAGGCGACAAAGCGCAGCTTCCTCCAGTGGGCGACGACGAGTCGCCGGCTCTTTGCGACGGAGTGTTGGAAGGCTATGGGCTGGAAGTGTGGAGTGCCGACCTCAATGAAGTGCTGCGCCAGTCGGCACAGTCGGGCATACTCTACAATGCCACGGTGGTGCGTTCCATGATTACCCATGATGACATCACGTGTCTGCCCCGTATCCGGTTCTCGGGCTTTGCTGACATCAGTATGGTGCCGGGCAACGAACTGGTGGAGCAGATAGCGTCGAGTTATGACCAAGTGGGCGAGGACGAAACGATGGTGATCACACGGAGCAACAAGCGTGCCAATATCTACAACCAAGGCATTCGCAACATGATTCTCGACCGCGAGGAGGTGCTTGCCGCGGGCGACATGCTGATGGTGGTGAAGAATAACTACTTCTGGACCAAGGACGACAAACGGTCGCCTATGGCTTTCATTGCCAACGGCGACCGCTGTGTGGTCTACAGGGTGCGCAACACGAGAGAGCTTTACGGCTTCCACTTTGCCGACGTGTGGTTGCGTTTTCCTGACTATGATGATTATGAACTGCAGGTGACACTCTGTCTTGACAGTCTGACGTCGGAGGCTCCTGCCTTGACAAGGGAGCAACAGAACCTTCTGTTCAATGGCATCCTGGAAGACTATGCAGACGTGCCGCTCAAGAGTGACCGCATGAAACGGGTGCGAGAGGATATCTACTATAACGCACTTCAGGTGAAGTATGCCTATGCAGCTACCTGTCATAAGGCACAGGGCGGACAGTGGGCTCACGTGTATGTGGACCAGGGGTATATGACGGATGACATGCTCACGCCTGACTATGTGCATTGGCTATACACCGCTTTTACACGTGCCACAGAGAAACTGTACTTGGTCAACTGGCCTAAGGAGCAGACTATCGGGTAGGGTAGCCGAGAGTGGCTTTCGGTCTAAGCATGCCGATTCTACCTTTATTTCATCTCAATCGGCGTGCCTATACATCCGTTGGGCATTTGGATGTGGAGCATGGAGCACACGGTGGCAGCCAGATCGGTGATGTGGGTCGTGCGGGTAGTATGGCCTTGGGGCACGTGCCAACCATAGAAGAGCATGGGAATGTGGGTGTCGAAGGGGCACCAAGTGCCATGGGTTGTGCCGCCGTGGGGCTTCGTCTTGTCGTCATACACGCCCACAGTCGTGACAATCTGTATGTCGCCACTGCGCTTGGGATTATAGCCGTTGACGATTTTTTCCTTGATAGGCGAGGGCATGGTGCTTGTTTCCACCTTGTCGAAGGGTACTGCATATTGTATCTGGTCGTCCTTCACAAGATAGTCGCAGAGTGTCGCTTCCACGTCGTCCAGTTTGAGCCTTGCCTTTTGTATGGCTTCATGGTCGAGATAGATGCGGTATTCTATCCAATCTTTCACAAGCGGTGTGCTTGTGCTATACTTTTCTTTCAGATATTTGTTGGCGCTTTCTATTTCTGCCGATGCACTCTGCACACCGGCAGCGAGTTTGTGTGCACGCTGGAAGTCTGCATTGTGAGAAGCAGCATGGTCGGCTGAAAGGAAGGCGAGATAATTGCCTTTGCCGAGTTTGCGGTCGAGCAGGTCGAAGATTCGCGACAGGTCGCGGTCGAGTTGTATGTAGGCTTCTTGGGTGATGGGCGAGCGGGTGCCGTATTCATGACCGATGTAGTCGGTCGACGAGAAACTAACGGCGAGGAAGTCGGTCACTTCATGGTTGCCCAGCTCTTCCCCGTTGATGGCCGCCATCGCCATGTCTGCCACGATAGTGTTGCCCATAGGTGTGAGGCGGATGTCCTTGCTCTGGCAGTGCTGGCGGTTGAAGTCGTTCACCCATTGGGGAAGCTTGTCCATATAGTAGGTGCTGGAGATGAACACCCCGTCCTTGTTGTCGAACCAGTAGGCTGCATCAGCGGCATGTCCGGCAGGAAGTATGCTGGCGCGGTCTTTGAGAGACACGCCTATAACCTTTGACTTGAAGTCGGTGGCGAGTTTCAACTGGTCGCCTATGGTCGCCGTGAGCAGGTTGCGCGGCGACATTTTACCCTCCTTGTTGCTGCTTCCCACGGGGGCTACTGTCGGGTCGTCTGTGCAGTAGGTCTTTTGTCCGTGAATCATGAAGTTGTTGCCTGCTATACCGTTGATGGCAGGAACGCTACCTGTGTAGGTACTGGCATGTCCGGCGGCAGTGACGCTGGGAATGTAGTTGATGAAATGGTTATCGCAGTTGTAGCCTTCGCTGATCAGACGCTTGAACCCACCTTCTCCGAACTTGTCGTAATAGTAGTCGAGGTAGTCCCATCGCATTTGATCAACGATGATGCCGATTACCAGTTTGGGATGTTCGTAGGCTCCGCACGATTGTGCCATGGAGGCAATAGCGTAGCCTGTGAGGAAGAGGGCTGCCAAAATAGTTTTTTTCATGAATACTTGTGTGCTTTTTGTTCTTTGTCGGATGCAAAGGTACACATTTCATGTTGTAACGGCATTTAAAACAAGTGACAATCCTGTTACAACAAAGGCGAGAGAAGTCTGACAAGTGATTCCCACAGCCGAGCGAAGAACGGCCTGTGCGATTCGTGGCCTGTACTGTTAAGCAAGATGCAATGTTTCATATCTTCGATGAACATGGCTTTCATCGCCAAGGCGGTAGGCGCATGGTAGATAAAAGCGTTGGCTTCGAAGTTGTTTTCAAAACTGCGGAAGTCCACGTTAGTGGAGCCACAAGAGCAGAGTGTGTCGTCGCACACGAGGACTTTGGAGTGGAGAAAGGCACTCGTGTGAAGATACACTTTCACACCAGCCTCAAGTATCTCGGTCACATAGGAGCGGCTTGCCCACTCTACCAGTTTGGAATCACTGTGGCAGGGAATCATCAGGCGCACGTCAACTCCGGCAAGTGCAGCGGTGCGCATGGCGAAGAGAATAGGCTCAGTGGGTAGGAAATAAGGTGATTGCAGATAGACATAACGGCGTGCCGACAGAAGAATGCGCACATAGCCCTGCATGATGTCGGGCCATGGCGAGACAGGACTGCTTGTCACCGCCTGAACAATGCAGTCGTTGGGCTCCACTTGCTGAGGCGGATAATATTTCCGGTTGGTGACGAGGGTGCGGTCTACGAAATACCAGTCAACGAGAAAGGCACGCTGAAGTCCGTATACTCCTCCTCCTTCTATCTTGATATGTGTGTCACGCCAAGGTTGCTTGCCGTTGCCCTTGACGTAGCGTAAGGCTATGTTCATGCCTCCGATGAAGCCTGTGGTTCCGTCAACGATGCAAAGCTTGCGGTGGTTGCGGTAGTTCATCTTGCTGGTGAAGGCTGGGAATTTTACAGGCATGAAGGCGTGAACTTCTATGCCGGCATCACGCATGCGCTCATAGAAAAGGTTCTTGACGTGCCAGTTGCCCACATCGTCATAGATAACCCTCACTTCCACTCCTTCATGGGCTTTGTCTATCAAGGCATCGGCCACAAGCCTGCCTAATGGATCGTCTGAAAAGATGTAGGAGTCAAGATGAATGTGGTGCTTAGCCTGTGAGATGGAATGAAGAAGTGCCGGGAAGAAGGCGTAGCCGTCTGTATAGGTGGTGATGTGGTTGTTCTTGAACGGAAGGGCCACGCTTTGGTTGATAAAGAGTTTGATGAGTGCCTGGTGTTCGGTGGGGAGGTTAAGTCCACGTTGCTCCACGTATTCCAGCATGGAGCGCTTGGTCAGTTGGTCCAGACTTCGTTGGCTCACCACCTTCTCCTTGCGCGTGTTCTGCCCGAAAAAGAAATAGAGCACGATGCCCACAAGTGGCATGAACGAGAGCACAAGAACCCATGCCATGGTTTTGGCAGGTTGGCGGTTGTCCATCAACACATGCAGCATGGCAGCCACGACGATAATCGTGTAGGCGAGAATGACGAGCCAGTGTACGTAAATCATATCTTCCTGTTCTGTTATCTTACACCGATGAGCTTGTGGGTTTGCAGGGATAATTGCCACTTGGGGTGGCGCAAGATGTATTGGATGCAGGCCTGCAGGGTTTGCTTGTCTGCTTGCGGATGGCCCGTGTCGCAAGGTTGAAGATAGTAGTAGTCGGCCTTGATACCGAAGTCCTCCACTCGTCCGGTATGGTCGAATATGCATTTCAGTTCATTGCACCGAGTTACTACTGGTCTTCCTGGAGCTCCTGTAAACAGCGCCTTGGGTGACACGGTTGACCAGTCGAGTCCTTCGGGCAATGGCTGCGTCCCATTTGTTTCCATAGCCACTTCATAGCCGTGTGAGTGGAGTAGGGCTATGAATGGGGCGTCAGCCTGTAGGGTCGGTTCGCCACCGGTGAGCACTACCAACCGCGTTTCGTAGGGAGCAATGGCGTTGACGATGTCTTCGTCGCTCATCTCTGTGTAATCATGGAAGTCAGTGTCGCAGAATGGACACCGCAGGTTGCATCCTGAGAAGCGGATGAAGATGGCTGCGCGTCCTGTATTGCGCCCTTCTCCCTGTAAAGAGTAGAATATTTCGTTGATGCGTTTCATGCCCTATCAGTCAATTTCATAAGAGGCGATGTTTCCCTCACTTTCCTGAACGGTTACCTTATAGCAGTGGTCAATCTGCTCGGCGATCCAGCGTGCCATGTTCTCGGCGGTGGGGTTGAAGGGCAGTATGTCGTTGAGATACTTGTGGTCGAGCATCCCTTGTACCTTCTTCTTGATTTCAGTGAAGTCGGTCACCATGCCGGCATCATTGAGTTCGCGTGCCTTACAATAGATAGTGACTATCCAGTTGTGACCGTGTATGTTGGTACACTTGCTTTCATAGTCGAGTTCGAGGCGATGTGCCGCCGATATTTCGAGTCTTTTTTCTACGTAGTACATGTTGTTCTTTTTATTTTGTTTTGTGCACTTGTTTCCTCTCTCACACCGTTGCCATCACACCATGATGTCCGTGCCGAGCTTCCTTGCTATGGCGTTGCGTATGGTTTGCAACTCTTTGAGTTCGGCCATGATGTCCATCATACGGTTCATGTCGGACGATGCAAGTTTCAGTTCATTCTCCTTTTGTTTTATCATCTGGTCTATATAGTCCTTGCGGTAGTCGAGGATGAGGTGAAGGATTTGGTTGGTAAGACTGTAGCCGATGTTCTGGTTTGCGAAACTCTTGGACAGCTGAAACCTGTCAATGCTCATGTCTATAGCGAGCTTGTTGATTTCTAAGTCTGGGTGATGGGTAAAGTAGGTTTCAGCCTTGAATCCTTCATCGTCGAGGTGTTCCACACATTCGTCGAGTATCCTGTCGTAGAGCGGCGTGTGGAAATGCAGTCCGTCTGCACCGAGATCGAGTTTCACGTATTGTGCAAGAGGTAATGACACATCTTCGTCGTCCTCGTTCTTCACGGTGATAGGCTCTTCCCCATGGCGTATGACCAGTTGTATGATCATTTGTTCCACCATACGTTCCGGTTCTTTTCGTGGAGCGTCAGCCACGGGAGTGTTGTTCTTTCGTTCTTGTTCCCTACGCATTTCCTTGGTCGCCTGTTCACGTCCTGTCTGTATGAAGCCGTTCATGGTGTTGATGAGCGTCTGTTCCGAGATGCCTGTGCGGTGTGAACATTCCTTCAGATAAGTGGCGCGTACTATTTGGTTCTGTATGACAGAGATGCTTTTGACAATGGAGTTTATGGCTTCAGACCGTTTCATGGGGTCGGTGACTCCCTTGAGCATAAGGTTGATCTTGAAGACGATGAAGTCTGTTTGGTTGTCTTCCACATATTGACGGAAGTCATTGGCTGTATGTTTCCGGGCAAAACTGTCGGGATCTTCGTCTTCAGGAAAAAGCAATACTTTCACGTTCATGCCTTCAGCCAAAAGCATGTCGGTGCCACGGAGGGCAGCATGAATGCCTGCGGCATCACCGTCGTAGAGGAGCACAATGTTTTGCGTGAATCGGTGAAGGGTGCGAATTTGGTAGACGCTGAGTGCTGTGCCAGAGTTGGCCACCACATTCTCAATCCCGCTTTGGTGCATGGAAATCACATCCATGTAGCCCTCAACCATGTACACTTTATCTTCCTTTGCTATCTGTTTCTTGGCCTGGTAGATGCCGTACAGTTCGTGGTCCTTATGGAATATCTCCGATTCGGGTGAGTTGACGTATTTCTGGTTGACGCCTTTGGTGCGTGAGTCGAGCACGCGGCCACCGAACGCCACCACCTTTCCACTCACGCCTATCCATGGAAAGACGACGCGTCCGGCAAAGCGGTCTACGAGTTCCCCCGTCTGTTCACGTCGGTAGGCGAGTCCGGTCTTGACAAGAAATTCGGGATTGTATCCTTTTTCACATGCTTGTTCAGACATGGCAGTGCGGTGGCTGAGTGCAAATCCGAGCCTGAACTTCTTGATAACGTCATCACGGAATCCACGGGAACGGAAGTATTGCATGCCGACAGCAACGCCGTCGGGGTCGTTGTGGAGTACTTGTTCGAAATAGCCGGCAGCCCATTCGTTGACGATGAACATGCTTTCGCGCTCGTTCTGTTCTCTTTTCTCTTCCTCGGATAATTCCTTCTCCTTGATTTCTATGCCGTATTTGGCGGCCAGCCATCTCAGTGCTTCGGGGTAGGTCATCTGCTCGTGCTCCATGATAAATCCCACGGCGTTGCCTCCCTTGCCGCAGGAGAAGCACTTGCATACGCCGCGCGAGGGTGACACGTAGAATGAAGGCGTGCGCTCGTTGTGGAACGGGCACAGCCCCTTGTAGTTGGCTCCGCTCTTGCGCAGCGTGACGAACTCCGACACCACGTCGACAATGTTGGCTGCGTCCATGATGCGGTCTATGGTGGCTCTGTCTATCATGGTTTCCTTACTTCAGTTTCTTGCCCAGGTACCATGTGTTGAACGAGTCGCGTGCGTAACCGTTGCCGAGCACCTTGAAGTCGCCCATGGCGCTGCCTTCAATCTTTTTCCCCATATACCATACGGTGAACGTGTCGCGTGCATAGCCGTCGCCGAGCACTCTGAAGTTGCCGGTCGTGGTGCCAATCTTCTGCCCGAAATAGTAGGCATGGAAACTGTCCTTGGCATAGCCGTCGTCCAGGGTGGTGAAACTCGATGCGGTGGCACCGACAATTTTCTTGCCGTTGAAGTACACGTTGAAATTATCTTTCATGTAGTCGGCTCCTCCTCTTCCTTCCGACCATGGCTCCTGCTTCAGTCTGAAGGTTGTGCCGTCTACGTAGGGCAACAGTTCACCCCTGTAGTATACGTCGCTTCCGCTTTTGGCATAACCGTGTCCCAAGAGGACAAGTCCAGCGGGTTTCAGCCCGGCCACCACCTTTCCGCGGTAGTACACATACTGGCTGTCGTGTGTATAGTCGGGATCGCGTGGTCCAGGTTGTGCAGCTGTGTGTAGTGTGGTGGCTAATAATAGTATGGCGGTGAGAAGAATCCTTGCTTTCATGATGATGTGTTTTTTGAATTGTTCGTATGCGGCTATACGTCTGTATAGCCTTTGTATGCACAAAGGTATGAAGATTTCATGTAACTTCCAAATTTATGTTGTCTGAAGTTGGTACTGAGGTAAAGTAGTGGCGTTTGCCGACCTTGAGAGCTGTTGATGGCTTGTTTGTTTGGCGGTACAGCAGATAATCCGTAATTTTGCACTTGTAGATGAAATTAACAAACAAGATATGAAAAAGCTCATACTATTCGCCTTTTTGTGCGTTACACTTGCCACCATGGCCCAGCAAGACACCTTGCGCCATGAGGTGCTGCTCGAAACCACGAAAGGCAACATTCGCCTGGCGCTCTACAATGAAACGCCGCTCCACCGTGACAACTTCCTCAAACTGGTGCGCCAGGGATTTTATGATGGCGTGCTCTTCCATCGTGTCATCGAGAAATTCATGATTCAGGCAGGCGACTCAGCCAGCCGCCATGCTGCTCCGGGGACGTTGCTTGGCGACTGCACCGAACCTTACACTGTGCCGGCAGAGATTCGTTATCCACAAATTATCCACAAGCGTGGAGCTTTGGCAGCAGCTCGCGAGGGTGATGCCGCCAATCCGCAGCGGGCTTCCTCAGCCAGCCAATTCTATATTGTATATGGTAGGCGTTTCACGGATGAAATGCTCGACAAGGTGCAGGCACGACTTGACGAACAGACCAAGGGTGAGGTGAAACTTACTCCCGAAGTACGTGAAGTCTATAAAGCTAAAGGTGGCACGCCGCATCTGGATGGTCAGTACACGGTGTTCGGTGAAGTGCTGGAAGGTATTGATGTAGTGCGTGACATCCAGTGGGTGGAGACAGACAAGAATGACCGCCCCTTAGAAGACGTGCGCATTCTAAGGGCTGTGGTGGTAAAGTGATTTCAGCGTCAACGGGATTCCTTTTCCGCAGTAAGGATTAAGGTCCACCCGGTATTTGGAGTTACGCCTAATGTCCGTCGTATTGTGTGTGCCTGGTTTGCGGACTTAAGGCTCTGCAAACTCTTGACTTTATTTTCTTGCAGTCTTGCGTGTTGACTTTCGTCATGTGCCTAACGCGCGCATGCGCACAGGAAAAACTTTCCGTTCTTTCACCTCTATCTGTCACTTTTCTTGATATTATACACTATTCGGCTGAATGCGAGCGAGATAGAAGGAGTGATAGATGAGTGATAGATGGTTTAATATCCATCACTTCTATCACCGGTTTGCCTTTTGGCAAGATTCAGTGGAGCGTTCAAAATCGGTTCTGTTGCTTGAACACTTGTTGCTCACGCCCATGGAAATGATTGACCAAGCTGCTGCATGAAGCGTAAGTCTGCCACTTACACTTCGTTAACCTGCCATTAACACCCCGTAAGTCTGCCATTAACAAACGGCATGCGGATTATCTTATGGGGATATCCGGATGAAAATGATTTAGCGTATCAATTCTGATACAATGACAGCTGTTGTCACTCCAAATTCCGGAAGAGCCAAGATTACCCCATGTTCTTTTGACTGGCCCCGTAGTAGCGGTATGAATTGAGCGCTTCCACGATTGTCTCGATTTCCTCTTGTGTCAATGTGGAATTGAGGGGAATGCTCCGTTCATGTGTAAAGAGCATTTCCGTATTGGGCAGTTCTATGTCGGCATATTCGCGATAGCAATATTGCTTGTGCGGTGGAAGCTGATAGTGACAGGCGCTTATGATTTCGTGGGAAGCAAAAAGGTCGTGCATTAAATCTATGGAATCTTCGCACAGCACAGGAAATATGTGGTGCACACTGGTCTTGATATAGTCGCTGTTGGGCAATTTTATGGCAGGGTTGTGGATATTCTTGCAATAGTATTCGGCAATTTCTCTTCTCCGTCTATTCTCCTCGTCAAGGTACTTGAGTTTCACGTCGAGCACGGCAGCCTGTATTTCGTCCATGCGGCTGTTGCGTCCTTTTATGTAGAAATCCTGGGGAATCTTGGCACCATAGCTTCCCAAATCGCGTACTAACGATTCGAGTTTCGGGTCGTTTGTCGTCACTGCACCGGCGTCGCCCAATGCCCCCAGGTTCTTGCCGGGATAAAAACTGTGGGCTGCAGCGTCGCCCAGCGATCCCGTATGCTTATTGCCGAAGCGGCATCCCTGTGCCTGGGCATTATCCTCAACGAGCTTGAGGTCATGTTTCTTGCAGAGTTCCCTTATCTTTTCCGTATAGGCACACTTGCCGTAGAGGTGCACGATGAGTATGGCACGTGTCCTGGGCGTGATGGCCTGTTCTATCAGGGAGTCGTCTATTTGGTAGGTGTCCAAGCGGCAGTCGATGAACACAGGCTTGAGGTTGTTTTCCGTGATGGACAGGATGGTGGCTATAAAAGTGCTGCCCGACACGATGACTTCATCGCCGTCTTTCATGATGCCCATTTCCTTGTAGGCTCTGAATATCAGGGTGAGGGCATCGAGTCCGTTGCCGCAGCCTACGCAGTATTTCGTGCCGATGTATTGTGCGTAGTGTTCTTCAAACTGTTTGGTGGCCTCCTTTCGCAGATACCATCCGCTGTCCACCACCTTATTGATGGCGTCCTTTATTTCTTCGCCATGCTGGGCGTTCAGTTTCTTAAGGTTTAGGTATTGAATCATATTTGCTGTTTAATATCCCATTCATAAGTGTCGTAGCAAACTGCCCGTCCGCCGAAGCCTTCTTTCTGGTGTATGAGTCCCTTGTTGAGCCATGTACCTTGGTGTTCGGTCGACTTTCCGAAGTCGAGATAGTCGTGGTCGGCATATTGTTCGCTGACGAGTGTGGAGAACAAGAGATCGAGTGCTCCCAGTTTCTTTCCTTCCTCGGTCGACGCTATGTATTGTGTGTGTATCACTTTTCCGCAGTCGAACACCAGTGTGCCGCCAAGCAATTTTTCCCCCTTTAGTGCTGTGAACAGATGGATGTGGCGGGGAAAGCGACGGGCAAGTAGCTCCAGTTCTTCTGCTGTGTGTACAGGTGCCACATGATGGCGGCTCTCGAGATTATCTCGAAGCATTGTCCAGAAGCTTTCAAGGTCTTGGCTTTCCTTTATCTCCACTCCGTTCCGCATGGCCTTGTTTCTCCCTCTTCGGCGCTGTTCGCTTATCTTTATGCTCGCAGGAAGGCTCACTGCTGTGGACACTTCGCGGGCAGACAGGCGTGCGTGGCATACGTTTGTCAGTGCGTAAAGGTCTTCCTCGGCAGGCACATCGTGGTATATCCAAGGAGTAGGCTTGTAGACCACCTTGTCTATTTGCTGTGTACTGGCAAGAAAACTGTTGATGCCGTTGAACGTCTCCAGGGCAAGCTCGGTGGTCATGTGCCTGTCGGTGACCAGTCCTCCATAGGTCAACCCGCCGTGTGAGCGGAGTGTGTTTCCCTTGATGTCTGCCGGCAGTAGCGCTATCAAGCGATGGTCAAGCCATACCATGAGCGAATGGTCGGTGAAGCGGTCGCGGTGATAGTCCATATAACGGCGGTCGAAGAGGAAGGTTCCGTTCTTCGACGTTTCCACGAAGGCATTCCATACCTCTTCGTCCGCCGCAGTATATCTGCTTATCGTGAGCATCCCTTGTATTTCAGAAATTCGTCGTAGTCGTAGATGTAGTCCTCCTCCTCATAGACCTCCGAAGCAAGTACCAGGCACACGGCACCCGACGAGAAGTCGTCGAGGGTGCGCCAGATGCCGGTTTCGATGACGAGTCCCTGATAGGGGTGGTTGAGCAGGAAGGTGCGCTTCTCTGTGCCGTCGTCAAGTGTGACAGTGAAACTTCCGCTCACGGCGATGAGCAATTGCTTGAGTCGTTTGTGGGCATGCCCACCCCGGCTTTCGCCTCCTGGCACATCGTAGACCCAGTAGGCGCGCGCTATGCGGAAGGGAATCTGGTTATATTCCTCTACCACGGAAAGGTTGCCTCGCCGGTCTTCTATCTTCGGGATGTCAATGATTTTGGCTTCTGATACTTTCATCTTTCACTTCTTCATGTAAGGATCCGTGCCGAGCACAGTCTTGGCCAAACGTTTGGCCTTGTCGCGCAGTTGGTTGATGTTGTCGCCCACTTCGCCGTAGCAGAGCACCACGCCCATGCGCCGACCTATGTGGGCTTCCTGCTTGCCGAAGATGCGAATGCGAGTGCGGTCTTCCTTGAGGGCGTCCACCAGGTTGTAGGGAAGTGGGTCGTTGGTCTCGCTGGGCGAGAGAATAACGGCAGAGCACCCGCAGTGTTCCAGATGGATGCCGGCAATGGGCAGTCCCATCACGGCGCGGAAATGAAGCTCAAATTCGCTAAGGTTGGTTGTGTGGCCGAGTGTTACCATGCCCGTATCGTGTGGACGCGGACTGAGTTCGGAGAAGATTACTTCGCCCCGCTTGGTGAGGAAGAACTCCACGCCCCAGATGCCGTAGCCGGTGAGTGCCTTGGTTACCTCGGCGGCTATGTGCTGTGCCTGGGCAAGCGCCTCGTCGGAGATGTGGAATGGTTGCCAGCTCTCGCGGTAGTCGCCGCCTTTCTGCACGTGGCCGATGGGCGGACAGAAAAGGGTAGGGCCGTTCTTCTGGGTGACGGTGAGAAGGGTGAATTCGCTGTCGAAGTCGATGAACTCCTCTATGATAACCTCCTTTACGTCGCCACGTCCTTCCTCCATGGCCTCCTTGTATGCCTCGCGCAGTTCATTGTCGTTGTGCACGTAGCTCTGTCCGTGTCCGCTTGAACTCATCAGCGGCTTCACCACACAAGGGAAGCCAATCTCGTCGGCTGCGGTCTTGAACTCATCAAATGTCTTTGCGTAGAAATATTTGGCGGTTCGCAGTCCCAACTCCTTGGCAGCGAGGTCGCGGATGGCACGGCGGTTCATGGTGTAGTTAACGGCGCGTGCGCTCGGCACCACCTGTATGCCCTGCTTCTCGTAGTCGAACAGACGTTCGGTGCGGATGGCTTCTATCTCGGGCACGATGATGTCTGGCTGGTGCTTCTTTACTACGGCATCGAGAGCGTCTCCGTCGAGCATGCTGAACACTTCACATTCGTCGGCCACCTGCATGGCAGGCGCATTGGCGTAACGGTCGCAGGCAATGACATATTGACCTGCTCTCTTGGCTGCAATGACAAACTCCTTGCCGAGTTCTCCTGAGCCAAGTAAAAGAATCTTTTTCATTTTTATGTCTTGATTGATTGAAAGGTCTGTTGTTCGTCCCTGTTTTATCTGTTGCCGTACATCTGGTCGTAGTACTTCTGATAGTCGCCGCTGGTCACGTCCTTGATCCAGTCTTGATTCTCCAGGTTCCACTTGATTGTCTTCACGATGCCGTCGGCAAACTTCGTTTCGGGATACCATCCCAGTTCTTCCTTGATTTTTGTTGGGTCGATGGCATAGCGTTGGTCGTGACCAAGACGGTCGGTGACGAAGGTGATGAGCGAGTCGTTAATCCAACTGATGTCTATGTCGCCGTTGGCATCCTTGACCTGCTTTTTGAGGACGTTGCGAAGCGTCTTGTCCTTTTCCATCATGTCGTGAATGGTCTTGATGGTCAGTTTCACGATGTCGATGTTCTTCATCTCGTTGTGGCCACCCACGTTGTAGACTTCGCCTTCACGACCCTCGCGCACCACCAGGTCAATGGCCTTGCAGTGGTCTTCCACGTAGAGCCAGTCGCGCACGTTGTCGCCTTTGCCGTAGACAGGCAGTTTCTTGCCTTCGAGGATATTGTTGATGATGAGTGGTATGAGTTTCTCGGGGAAGTGGTAAGGGCCATAATTGTTGGAGCACCGGGTGATGGTCACAGGCATGTGGTAAGTGTCGTGGTATGCCTTGACAATCATGTCGGCGCTGGTCTTCGATGCACTGTATGGGCTGTGGGGGCAGAGCGGTGTCTGCTCGGTGAAGAAGCCTTCGGCACCCAGTGAGCCGTAAACTTCGTCGGTGCTCACCTGGTGGTAGCGCTTGCCGGCTCTCCAGGTGGGGTAGCCTGTGGCATCCTTGCCGGTCACCCAGGCACGGCGTGCAGCGTCGAGTAGGTTCTGTGTGCCGAGGATGTTTGTCTCGAGGAAGAGTTGCGGGTTCTCTATGGAACGGTCCACGTGGCTCTCGGCGGCGAAGTTGACCACGTAGTCAATGTCGTAGTCGCTGAAGAGCTGGTCGGCAAGGGCTCTGTCGCGTATGTCGCCGCGCACGAACACGCAACGTTCGCCGTCGATGTCGTCCTTGATGGTGCCGAGGTTGCCGGCATAGGTGAGCAGGTCGAGGATGACCACCTTGATGTCTTCGTCCTTGTATTTGCGGTGGAGCAGGTATTTGATGAAATTGGCACCGATGAAACCTGCAGCACCGGTCACGAGATAAGTCTTCATATTTCTTGTATTTTCTGTTGTTTCTGTTAATGGTTGCTGCCCAGCGTCACCACCTCGCAGTCCTTGAATTCTTTGCCTTCAATGGTGAGTCTGACCAGTGTACGCTCCTTCTGCCATCCCTGCATGCCTGCTGCCCCGGGATTGATGTGAAGCAGGTTGAGCGTCTTGTCGTATTTTATCTTGAGTATGTGCGAGTGGCCACTGATGAAAAGCTGTGGCGGACTGGCATAGATGAGGCCGCGTATGCTCCGGTCGTAGTTGCCCGGGTATCCACCGATGTGCTTCATCAGTACATCCACGTCTTCGCACTTGAAACGGAGTGTCTCCGGATACATATACCGCAGGTCGCCGCCGTCGCAGTTGCCGCACACCGCACGCAAGGGCTTGATGGCTGCCAATCGTTCGGCGAGCTCGGTTGTGCCAATGTCGCCGGCATGCCATATTTCGTCGCACTCTCCGAGATACCGTTCGTATTTCTCGTCCCAGTAGCCGTGGGTGTCACTGATGATTCCTATGCGTTTCATTCCATTGCGAATCTTTTCCTGATGAATGCCTTGATGAACAGCTCCGTCTCCTCAATGCCCAGGATGCTCGAGTTGATGCACAGGTCATAGCTGGCTCCGTGTCCCCATTTCTTGCCCGTGTAGTAGTTGTAGTACGACGAGCGGTCGCTCTCCTGGTTCTCGATGATGCGCTCGGCGGTCTCCATGTCGCACAGATGGCGGCGACTCACGCGCATGGCCCGGTCTTTCATGTCGGCTGTGATGAACACGCTCACCGTATTCTCGTAGTCACGCAGCACGTAGTCGGCGCAGCGGCCTACAAACACGCATGAGCCCTCATCGGCGGCTTTCTTGATAGCGTCGCTTTGAAACTGGAACAGGCTCTCCTGCGAGAACTTGTTGTTGTAAAACGTGGTGTCGCTGGCAAAGGGCATGTGGATGTGGAAGAGCGACTTGAAGAAGCCTTTCTGCTCGTCGTTCTGCTCAAAGAACTTCTTGCTGAACCCGCTTTCTTCGGCTGCGAGGTTGAGCAACTCCTTGTCATAGAATTTGCATCCAAAGTCGCGTGCGAGCATTTTGGCTATGTCGTGTCCGCCGCTGCCCAGTTGTCGGCCTATGTTAATGATTATTTTCTTGTCTTCCATTGGTGAGTTCTTTATGTTGTTTCATAAATCGTTTCATATAAGCAGTCATAATCCATCCCGCGACGATGGCGGCAATAAGGTCAGACACAGGCATGGCTGCCCACACACCGTCTATCTTGAATAGCGGCGGAAGGATGATGAGCATGGGGAGCAGGAAGAGCAATTGGCGCGAGAGCGAGAGAAACATGCTGATCTTCGCCTTGCCGATACTCTGGAAGAAACTCGTTACCACCATCTGATAGCCTACGATGGGGAACGTCAGCATTTCGATGCGGATACCCCTGATGGACATCTCGATGAGCGTCTGGTCTGTGGTGAACAGTCGGGCGCAGAACCCAGGAAGCAGCATGGCCACGAGGAATCCGCTTGTCATGATTATGGTGCCGGCTATCATCGAGAGCTTGAGCACGTGGAGCATGCGGTCGAGCTGCTGCGAACCATAGTTGTAGCCAGCAATTGGCTGCATGCCCTGGTTGAGTCCGATGTTGACCATCACGAAGATGAATGCCACCTTGTTGGCAATGCCATAGGCCCCCACAGCCAGGTCGCCTCCATAGGTCACCATGCCATGGTTGATAAAGATGACCACGATGCAGGCACACACGTTCATGGCGAAAGGAGATACTCCCACGCCAAGTATGTTTTTCACAATGTCGGACTTGACCCGGTAGGTGCCCCGTTTGAAGTGGAGTATCTCGTTCTTATTGTTGAATATGCGGAATTGCCACAACAGAGCCACCAACTGCGAGAGTATGGTGGCAAGGGCAGCTCCGCGTATGCCCATGTGCAGGGGCCAGATGAAGATGGGAGAGAGGATGGCGTTGAGCACCACCGTAAAGATGGTCAGATACATGGCCATCCTTGGCTTGCCTGCCGCGCGGAGCACGGCGTTCAGACCAAAGTACATGTGGGAGATGAGGTTGCCCGCCATCACGATGACCATGTAGTCGTGGGCATAGGGAAGGGTGTTGTCGCTGGCTCCGAAGAAGCGGAGTATGGGGTCGAGGAACAAAAGGCTCACGATGCCTACGGCAAGGCCGATGATAGTGTTGAGGGTAACTGTGTTGCCGAGAATGTTGTCTGCCGTCTTGTAGTCCTTCTGTCCGAGTTTCATGGAGATGAACGTTGAGGCGCCAACGCCTACACCGGCGCCGAAGGCTGCCGCCAGGTTCATCAAAGGAAATGTGATCGCCAATCCTGAAATGGCGAGTGCGCCCACACCTTGACCAATGAAGATGCTGTCGGTCATGTTGTAGAGCGAAGATGCCGTCATCGCTATGATGGCAGGGATGGCATACTGCGTGAGCAGTTGCCCCACTGGCTTTGTGCCCAGTTCCAATGCTGCTTTCTTGTTTTCCATTGTTTTATAAATATGTGCAAAGATAGTGTAAATCGAAGACAATACAAAATAAAAAGCTACCGTATTTTTATTTTTATTGTTGAGGTGGCGCCTATCTTATGCAAGGATTGTGCAAATCGAAGACAATAGATAATAGGAAAGGTGCATCCGGAATATGTAGAGATAGTTGTGGATCTGAAGTTAGGATTGACACAAAAACGAAGTGAAGGCCCTGCATTTGTTAGTCTTTATCTTCTTGCCTACTTGGTGAATGAACGATTCTTTCACGCGCGCACGCGCAAGAAAAGTTTTTCGTTTTTTCACCACTATCTATCACTTTTCTTGATATCTTACAATATTCGGTTGGTTTTGAGCGATATAGATGGAGTGATAGATGCGTGATAGATGGCTTTCTATCCATCACTTCTATCACCGATCCATCACTTGTGAAGTTTAAGTAGAATGTTCAAAATGAATCCGCCTGTTTGGACAATTGTTGCCCAAACAGGCGGGCCAAGCGCAAGTGTGTCACTAACAAATAGTTAACGCCACATTAAAGAACCATTAACGGCACACCAATGCCTTGTTAGCGACACGTTGTCGATTCCTTAGTGGCAGACTTCCATCTGGTCCCTCAGCCTGGGCATTCATTGCCACGGCCGTGGGCAATGAATGCCCATACCTCAGAACAGATTTTGGGCATTCCGTTAGAGATCGGTAAACGACAAATCGATGGTGAATGTGGTGGATGTTTGGCCATCTTTCATGCACCTGCTAATCGGTCTATCTCGCTCATAACCAATATAAAAATGTCTGATATCAAGATAAGTGATGGACTTCGGCAAAAATCCACAAACTTTCATTGTGCACGCGTCAGGTTACCGAAAAAGACGGCAAAAGGACAAAGTCAAATAATGGTACGGCTTTCAATCTGTCTATCAGTCAATCGAAACGTTCAAACAGAAATGGTCATTGCAAATCCCGGATAAACCATTCACTTGTCCATCACGGATGGGGCTTTAGTGTCTTTCGGTCCGGTTGTTCCCTTTTTCTTCAAAATTACTTATTTTTTAAGTAATTAAAGAATTGAAATGCCCAAATGTTTTGCCGTTAAGGATAAAAAGTCTAATTTTGCAGTTAACTATAGTTATTAATAAAAATAAAAGCTTTTAAGGTAAAAATGAATAAGAAAGTATTGATCCCTGTTATTGTTGTTGGCCTTCTTCTTGTGGCTGGCATCGCCTATCTTTCCTACAGCCTTTCACGCCAGAAACAGGCCAACAAGGACATGCAGGAACTCGCGGAACTCGACAAGAAGGAGATGGAAAACGAATACCAGCAATTCGCCGACCAGTACAGCGAGATGAAGACGCGCATCAACAACGACTCTATCGTGGCGCAACTCACCCAGGAACAACTGCGCACCCAGCAGCTTCTTAGCGAACTCAAACGCGTGAAGAGCAACGACGCCAACGAAATTATGCGCCTTAAACGGGAACTTGCCACCGTGCGCAAGGTGCTCCGCAACTATATTCTTGAGATAGACTCGCTCAATCGCCTCAACCAGAATCTCACGGCCGAGAATACACGCGTGAAGGGACAGTATGCTGAAAGCTTGAAACAGATAGAGAATATCAGTGCCGACAAGGCATCGCTTTCGGAGAAGGTGGCCATCGCTTCGCAACTCGATGCCACTGGCATCAGCATGTCCATGCTCAAGAGTAATCACAAGCCCACCGACCGCATTAAAAAGGCCAAGACCATACAGGTGAGTTTCAAAATAGCCAAGAACGTTACCGCCCAGAGCGGCGTGCGTACCCTCTACGTGCGCATCACTACGCCAACCGGTGCCGTCCTGCAAGGTGGAGGCTCCTTCAATTACGAAAACCGCAACATGCAGTGCTCCATGAAGAAGAGCATAGAATATGGCGGACAGGAAACATCCGTGGTTACCTATCGGCCTATCGGAGAGTCGCTTGACGGCGGAACCTATTTGGTGAGCATCTTTGAAGGCGGCAACATGATAGGCTCCAGAAGTTTCACATTTAAATAAAGGAAAGTTTTCCATACGTATATTATGAATATCAGAACGTTCGTTTTAGCGGCATTGGCAGCCGCGACAACC
>ULUS01036648.1_pt1 | contig 31819 bp, 26 predicted proteins | sample 1958761 | NCBI WGS metagenome assembly ULUS01 (sample SAMEA4835767, study PRJEB28245) | human gut metagenome | biome: gut microbiome; material: fecal sample | place: Denmark | collected 2008
CCGCGGTATCCGCCAGCAAATAGCCGAGGGCAGGCAAGTCTACATCGTGTTCCCCCTGATAGAGGAAAGCGAGAAGAGCGACCTGAAGAATCTCGAGACGGGATTCGAGCAGCTGCGCGAGGCTTTCCCGGAATTCAAGCTCAGCAAGGTGCACGGCAGGATGAAGGCAAAAGAGAAAGAGGCAGAGATGCAGAAATTCGTAAGCGGCGAGACACAGATACTCGTGGCCACCACCGTGATAGAGGTGGGCGTGAACGTGCCCAACGCCTCGGTCATGGTGATTCTCGACGCCCAGCGTTTCGGTCTGTCGCAGCTCCACCAGCTCAGAGGCCGCGTGGGGCGCGGTGCCGACCAGAGCTACTGCATCCTCGTCACCGGCTACAAGCTGAGCGAGGAGACACGCAAGCGCATAGACATCATGACCGAGACCAACGACGGATTCCGCATAGCCGAAGCCGACCTGAAACTGCGTGGCCCAGGCGACCTGGAAGGCACACAGCAGAGTGGCGTGGCGTTCGACCTGAAGATAGCCGACATAGCGCGCGACGGACAACTGGTGCAGTTGGCGCGCGACGAGGCGCAAAAGATTATCGACGCCGACCCCACGTGTGAAAGTCCCGCCTACCAGATGCTCTGGGACCGCCTCGCCGCCCTCCGCAAGACCAACATCAACTGGGCTGCCATATCCTAAGGGCACACAAGGTTGTGAGGGATGTTCATGATTGAGGTATCGGCAGCCCTCCTCCTAATTATAATATGCGGGATGAAAGCAAAACCGCACCATAGTCGCATGGGAAAAGCGTAGCGACACAAGCAAACGAAAGGGACAAGGCAATACAGGGAAATGGAAGTCCCCAAAACACGACACTCCACCCACCAAGGAAGCCGCAACATTCCACCAAACGGAAGCCTAACTAACGGAATCTTTTGTGAATGAACAGGTTAAGAAACACACGCCCTAAATCTTATCAAACGTTAAATGAAGTACGTATTACTTACGCAAAGCGTTAAAGTTAGGCGAAAAACTGTTAACCATGAAACATTTCTGCAATATTTTTACTATATTTGCAAAGTCGTTTATAAATTGTTGAACATTTGTAGCGTTCAACAATTCCTTATTGACAAAACTAATCACGTCTGCCTCGGGTGGCAGATAAACCTAAAATGAATGATGTACTTTAAAAAAATAATAAAGAAATTAGCTATAACTTCCGTATTGGCACTGGCAACCATGCCTGTGTCGGCACAGGACTTGCTCGCACGCCAGGCACCGGTGGACAGAAAGATGAAAGCCGTGGACACGCTTGCCCTGCAGAGCATTATCGCGAAAGAGAACGTAGAGTCGCCCGCTTCCGAGCTTTATGACGATTGGAACAACAAATACGCACACAGAGCCACACCCCTGCCCGACTCCATCCGAATCAGCCTGCGCCACTTCTGCATGCCTACACCCAGCCGCGTGGTGACCAGCAACTTCGGAAGCCGCTGGGGACGCCAGCACAAGGGACTCGACATCAAGGTATACATCGGCGACACCATCCGCGCTGCCTTCGCAGGCAAGGTGAGAGTGGTGAGATATGAGGCCGGCGGCTACGGCAAATACGTGGTGATACGCCACTACAACGGACTGGAAACCATCTACGGACACATGTCGAAATGGCTGGTGGACGAGAACCAGACCGTCAAGGCAGGAGACCCCATCGGACTGGGCGGCAACACCGGACGAAGCACCGGTTCGCACCTGCACTTCGAGACACGTCTCTGCGGCGTGGCCCTCAACCCGGCACTGATGTTCGACTTCCGCAACCAGGACGTGACAGGCGACTATTTCGTCTACTGCAAGGACACCTACGCCGAACAGTCGGAACTGGCCACACACCTCCGCGGAAAGGTGGGCAACGGCGGCTACTCGCGTAGCGACGTGATTGGCGAAACCGCCCCCGACAGACTTATGGGCAAAGCAGCAGACCCACGCTACCACAAGGTGGCAAGAGGCGAGACCATAGAGTCGATTGCACGCAAGCGTGGCGTGACGGCCGACACCATCTGCAAGCTCAACCACATCGGCAAGAACATGCGCCTGCGTCCAGGACAGATTCTTAGATACAGCTAAGCAACAATTTCAATAGATCAATATAACGAATGCTTTGCCCACAACAGGAGCCACAAGTCCTGTCGGGCAAAGCATTTTTCTTTTCTTACCACCCGGAAAGGGCGCACCGCACGTCCCGCCTTTTCCTTATGTTATTTTCAGTTATATTTGCCTGCAAAAGTTGGACATGACAAGATAAATTAGTAACTTTGTAGACTAATAGAAACAAGAAAACGACGGAACCATGCAATACTCTTTTCAAGTACCACAGCATATCAGCACCACCATCAACCTGCCCGCCTCCAAGAGCATCAGCAACAGGGCACTGGTCATCCATGCACTGTCGCACGGACAGCACATGCCCGAGAACCTCTCTGACTGCGACGACACGGAAGTGATTGTGCGTGCACTGGAACAAATGCCCGAAGTGATAGACATCAAGGCGGCAGGCACTGCCATGCGCTTCATGACCGCCTATCTGTCGGTGAGCGAGGGCGAGCACGTCATCACCGGCACGGAACGCATGAAGCACCGCCCCATCAAGGTGCTCGTGGACGCGCTGCGAAGGCTGGGAGCCGACATCAGCTACGAGGAGAACGAAGGGTTTCCACCCCTCCGCATCAAGGGAAGCAGACTGGAAGGAGGTTTCCTCGAGATAGAAGGAAACGTGAGCTCGCAATACATATCGGCACTGCTCATGATAGGACCCATGCTCAAGCAGGGACTCGAACTGAGACTCACAGGCGACATCGTGTCACGCCCCTACATAGACCTTACCCTCTGCACCATGCGCGACTTCGGAGCCGAGGTGGACTGGACGGACATCGACATGATCAAGGTGAAGCCCAAGCCTTACGACGACCACGCGTTCTTCATAGAGAACGACTGGAGCGCGGCTTCCTACTGGTATGAAATCTGTGCCCTGCTCAACGACCCCGAGTCGACCGTCAGGCTCACCAACCTGACCGACGGTTCGCGCCAGGGCGACTCAGCCATCAAGTATATGTTCAGTCTGCTGGGCGTGAAAACGAGTTTTGCCGACCACAAGCAGGGCGTGCCCACCGAGGTGAGCCTCTTCTACAGAAAGAGCCGCCTGCCACGCTTCGACTACGACTTCGTCAACCAGCCCGACCTGGCACAGACCATGACCGTAACCTGCACCTTGCTCGGCATCCCCTTCCGCTTCACCGGACTGGGCAGCCTGAAAATCAAGGAGACCGACCGCATAGAGGCTCTCAAGAAAGAACTGAAGAAGCTCGGCTACCTGATACATGACCGCAACGACAACGAAATATACTGGGACGGCGAACGCTGCACTCCCGACGAGACACCGGTGATCGACACCTACGAAGACCACCGCATGGCCATGGCATTTGCACCGGCAGCCTTCCTGTTCCCCAACATGCGCATCAACCACCCGGAAGTGGTGAGCAAGTCGTATCCCCACTTCTGGGAAGACCTGCGCAAGGCAGGATTCACCATCACCGAACACGCATAACCCCACTGCCCAAGACTCATGTCCATCTTTGAATATACATTTTTCCAGAACGCCCTGCTCGGGTCACTGCTGGCAAGCATCGTGTGCGGGTTCATCGGTTCCTACATCGTGGCGCGCAGACTGGTCTTCATCAGCGGCGGCATCACGCATGCCTCGTTCGGCGGTGTAGGCCTGGGAGTGCTCCTGGGGGTGAACCCCGTGCTGTCCGCCATGGCATTTGCAGTGGCAAGCGCCTTCGGCGTGCAGTGGCTCTCGCAGAAGGAAAGCATACGCGAAGACTCGGCGATAGCCGTGTTCTGGACATTTGGCATGAGCGTGGGCATCATCTGCTGCTTTCTCACACCGGGATTCATGCCCGACCTGCCCTCGTTTCTCTTCGGCAGCATACTCGCCATAGAGCTTGCCGACCTGTGGCTGCTGGCAGCACTGGCGGTGGTGGTCACTGCCGTGTTCACCCTGCTCTACCGGCCCATACTCAGCGTGGCATTCGACGCCACCTTCGCCCGGTCGCAGCACTTGCCGGTGAACTTCATAGAATATCTCATGATGGGACTCATCGCCGTGAGCATCGTGTCGACACTCCGGCTGGTAGGCATCGTGCTCGCCATCAGCCTGCTCACCGTGCCGCAGATGACAGCCAACCTCTTCACCTATAACTTCAAGAAAGTGATTGGCCTGAGCATCGTCATCGGATGGATAGACTGTCTGTTCGGACTGGCACTGGCCTATCTGCTCAACGTGCCGTCGGGTGCAGCCATCATCTTCTTCTCCATCATCGTCTATGCACTCTGCAAACTGCTCAAGCGAAGCCCGTCGGCAGTAGCCCTGCTGCTGTGCATACCCCTGCTCACAGGATGCGCATCGCAGAAGAACACGGGCAAGACAAGGTTCTGGCACGCATTCAACGCCAAATACAACATCTACTACAACGGAGCGCAAGCCTACATAGACGGCTCGCTCGAGAAGGAAAACGGCAACAAGGACAACTACACGGAATTGTTGCCGCTCTACTATGTGGGCAACAAAAACAGCCGGGAACTCGGCAAGGGCGACTTCAACCGGGCCATAGAGAAAAGCAAAAAGGCCATACAGCGCCACAGCATCAAGCGACGCCCCGAATGGAACAAGAACCGGAAGAAGACCGCCAAAGACATAGAATGGCTCAACCGCAAGGAATACAACCCCTTCATCTGGAAAGCCTGGATGCTCATGGGACGCTCGCAGTTTCACCAGGGCAACTTCGACGAGGCAGCTTCCACCTTTGCCTACATGAGCCGACTCTTCGAGACACAACCTGCCATCTACGGCAAAGCACGGGCATGGCTCGCCAAGACCTACGTGGAAAGCGGATGGATGTATGACGCGGAAGACGTGATCAGGAACATGCAGCGCGACTCGCTCGACTGGCGTGCCGTCAAGGAATGGGACTACACGTATGCCGACTACTACATACATACGGGCGACTTCGACAAGGCTATCCCCTATCTGCGCAAGGTAATCAGCCACGAGATGAGACGCAAGCAGAAGGCTCGCGAATGGTATCTGCTCGGACAACTCTATGCCGCGCAAGACAGAAAGCAGGATGCCTACAAGGCGTTCCGACACGTCATCCGCCAAAACCCACCCTACGAACTGGAGTTCAACGCACGCATCTCGCTCACCGAGGTGATGGCAAAAGGACACGCCAAACAGATGGTGGGCAAGCTCAAGCGCATGGCGGCAAGCGACAAAAACAAGGATTACCTGGACCAGGTGTACTACGCAATCGGCAATATCTACCTGGCAGAGAAAGACACCGCCAAGGCAATAGAAGCCTATGAACAAGGCAACGTGAAAGCTACACGGGCCGGCATCGAGAAAGGAGTGCTCCTGCTTCACCTGGGCGACCTGTATTGGGAGAAAGAGAAGTTTGGCGATGCCAGACGCTGCTACGGAGAAGCCATCGGACTACTCGACAAAGACCGCAAGGACTATGAAGCCCTGTCGGAACGGTCGGTGGTGCTCGACGAACTGGTGCCCTACACGGATGCCGTGCAGCTGCAAGACTCCCTGCAAGCTCTCGCCAAACTTTCCGAGGCAGAACGCAATGCCGCCATAGACCGCGTCATCACGGCTCTGAAGAAGAAAGAGAAGGAAGAGCGACGGGCACAGGAGGCTGCCGATGCGGAAAAGAAGCTCAAGGAAAACAGTGCCAAGTTCGGCCAGAACAAGCGAACCACAACTACGCCCACCGTCTCTCCTGCCCAGAAATCGTCCGCCTGGTATTTCTACAATCCCCTGGCAGTGAGCCAAGGCAAGCAGGCTTTCCAGCGGTTATGGGGTAAACGAGACAATGTGGACAACTGGCAGAGAGTGAACAAATCGGTAGTGGGCGGACTCGCTACCCCGGAGACCCTTACCGACGAGCAACGAGACTCCATAGCCGCAGAAGAAGCCAAAGCCGACTCGATAGCCCACCTCACGGACAGTGCACAGAACGACCCGCACAAGCGGGAATATTATCTGGCGCAGATACCTCTCACGGAGGAGAAGATGGAAGCCAGCAACGAAATACTGGAAGACGGACTCTTCCATGCGGGCATCATCTTCAAGGACAAACTGAACAACCTCAAGCAAAGCGAAAAATACCTGCGCAGACTCACAGAGCAATATCAGAACTACGAAAAGAACGACGAAGCCTACTACCACCTGTTCCTGCTCTACTCACGCAAGAACGACTTCACTACGGCAGACAGCTATGTGGAACGGCTGAAACAACGCTATCCGCAAAGTCAGTGGACAGCCGTGCTCACCGATCCTTATTTCAAGGAGAACGCCACCATGGGCGTGCAGATAGAAGACTCGCTCTATGCCGCCACCTACGAAGCCTTCAAGGCCGAACGCTTTGACGAAGTGAAAGGGAATGTACGCATCAGTGACACCCGATTCCCCAATGGTGCCAACAGAGACAAGTTCATCTTCATTTCGGGTATGGGCAAGCTCAATGCCGGTGACGCAGAGGGGTGCCTGGCAGACATGAAGACCGTGGTGGAGAAGTACCCGGACAGCCGCATCAGCGAATTGGCAGGCATGATTGTAAACGGGGTGAGCAAGGGCAGAAAGCTCCATGGTGCCCGCTTCGACATGGAAGACGTGTGGAACCGAAGGGCTGTAGTGCTCAACAACAACGACTCTACGGCGGTAAGGAAGTTCTCCACCGACCGCATCACCCCTTTCAACGTGATGCTTGTCTACGTGCCCGACTCGCTCAACGAGAACCAACTGCTGTTCGAAATGGCACGCTACAACTTCACAAACTTCATAGTGCGCAACTTCGACATTGCCATCGACGATGCCGACGGACTGCACCGCATGCGGGTGAACGGATTCCGCAACTATGACGAGGCTTACCAGTATGCACGACTGCTCCATGCCAACCCTGCCGTGACCCGGCAAACGGGAAAGGCGAAGACATACATCATCAGCGACGCCAACCTCTCACTGCTCGGACAGCAATTCAGCTACAACGACTACGAACGGTTCTACGCACAACACTTTGCGCCCATCAAGGTGGCTGACGAACAGTTGCTCAATGAGCCAACAGAAGTGAATGTGGAACAGGAAGACGTGAGGATTCCTGCCAACATGGTGCCACAGGACAAGGCAGAAGACAAGCGTCAGGACGCCACCACGGACGAAGGCGACAGTTTTATCCTGGAAGAAGAGCCCGCACTACCCAAGCCGACCACCACGACACCCGACAACGGAATCGTGATAGACGACCTGGAAGAAGAGCCGGCAATGCCTGTCAAGAAACCTGCAATGCCACAAAAGGAACAGACAAAGCCTCAACAAACAGAGGACAAGAAGGCCAACGTGACGCAACCAGCCAAGAAGGAAACTGCCCCAAAGGCAACGGAAGCGCCGAAGAAACCGGCACAACCGGCACAACAGCCCAAGCAGTCCACGGAAAAGAAAAAAGAGACGACACCGGAAACACCGCAAAAAGAAGTGGATCTGGAAGACGAATATTACGACTTAGAAGGATTTTAGACAAATGACGAACAACGGAAACATACTTTGGGTAGACGACGAGATAGAACTCCTCAAGGCCCACATCCTCTTCCTCGAGAAAAAAGGATACGATGTGACAACCGTGAGCAACGGTGCCGATGCCATTGACCAATGCCACCAGCACACGTTCGACCTCATCATGCTCGACGAGATGATGCCCGGACTGAGCGGTCTGGAAACCCTGCAGCAAATCAAGGACATATCGCCCGCCACACCTGTGGTCATGGTGACCAAGAGCGAGGAGGAGAACATCATGGAACAAGCCATCGGCTCCAAGATTGCCGACTATCTCATCAAGCCCGTCAATCCGAGCCAGATACTGTTATCGCTCAAGAAGAACATACACCGCAAGGAGATTGTAACCGAAGTGACGCAGAACTCCTATCAGCAGAACTTCCAGCAACTCTCACTGCAAATTGAGGACTGCAGGAACTTTGAGGACTGGAAGACGGTATACAAGAAACTTGTGCACTGGGAACTGGAACTGAGCAGTGCCGACAGCAGCATGACCGAGATTCTGAAGACGCAGAAAGAGGAAGCCGACAACGCTTTTGCCAAGTTCATCAAGAAGAACTACATGGACTGGGTGTCGCCACAGAAGACAAGCGGCATAGGCAACATGCGCAATATGATGCAGCACAAACTGGCATCCAGGCACAGCATGCCGACAAGCCAAACGGAAGACAAGCCACTGATGAGTCCAGACGTGTTCAAGCGCAAGGTGTTTCCGCTGCTGGACAACAAGGAGAAGGTTTTTCTCATCGTGATAGACAACTTCCGCTACGACCAGTGGCGCGTCCTGGCACAGGAAATTGGCGACATGTTCGACATGGCAGAAGACCTGTATATGAGTATTCTTCCCACCGCCACCCAATATGCACGCAACGCCATCTTCAGCGGTCTCATGCCCACTCAGATAGCCTCCATGTTTCCCGAGCTGTGGGTGGACGAGGACGAAGAAGAGGGCAAGAACCTCAACGAGGCACCACTCATCCGCACGCAAATAGAACGCTACCGCAGGCACGACACCTTCTCGTACCACAAGATCAACGACTCCAATGGGGCAGAGAAGTTCATGCAGTTTCTGCCCAACCTCAAGCAGAACGACCTCAACGTGCTGGTCATCAACTTCATCGACATGCTCTCGCATGCACGCACAGAGTCAAGGATGGTGCGCGAGTTGGCAAGCAACGAGAGTGCCTACCGCAGCATCACGCAGAGCTGGCTCCGCCACTCCTTCATGGCAGAACTCTTCAAACAGCTTGCCGCCAGCCAATACAAGATTATCATCACCACAGACCACGGCAGCATACGCGCCTCAAAGCCCGTGAAGATAATAGGCGACCGCAACACCAACACAAACCTGAGATACAAGTTGGGCAAGAACCTCAACTATGACTCCAAAGACGTGTTTGCCATCAAGGAGCCAGCCAAGGCCCAGCTGCCCACGCTCAACCTGAGCACAAGCTACGTGTTTGCCACCGGCGACTCCTTCTTTGCCTACCCCAACAACTATAATTACTACGTGAGCTACTACAAGAACACATTCCAACACGGCGGCATCTCCATGGAAGAGATGCTCATACCGATTGTCACGCTCACACCAAGAAGACGATAAAGACATTATAAAACAACCGCATTATGGAAATCAGAATAGACAATATCGGCAACATCCGCCAGGCTGCCCGGCAATTCATCGACCACATGGGCACCGGAAAAGTTTTCGCTTTCTATGGCAAAATGGGTGCCGGCAAAACCACCTTCATCAAGGCAGTGTGCGAAGAACTGGGTGTGGAAGACGTCATCACCTCACCTACCTTTGCCATTGTGAACGAGTACACATCAAGCACAACCGGTGAAAGCATCTTCCACTTCGACTTCTACCGCATCAAGAAGATTGACGAGGTGTTCGACATGGGCTATGAGGACTATTTCTATGGCGGAAGCCTTTGTTTTCTGGAATGGCCGGAACTGATTGAAGAGCTATTGCCCGAAGACGTGACCAAAGTCACTATCAGCGAGGAGCCCGACGGCACACGACTCGTCAAGTTCTAAGACAAGAATGGCAGTGAATGGCCTCCGAATGATTAAATATTTTAAGCATTGCTGACTATCTGGCTCGCCTGGTTGACAAGTTGACACACAGGCACCTGCTGGCACATAAGTTGTTGATGATGAGAGCGTAAGCCGCAAGGCTCACAGAGAACAAAAACATAAAAACAACTAAAATATAATTGGAGGTTTTAACTATGACACTTGCACGTAGAAATTCTTGGATGCCTGATGTATTCAATGACTTTTTTGATACAGACTTTATGCCGAGAGCCAACGCAACGGCACCTGCTATCAACGTCAAGGAAACAGAAAAAGAATATACAGTAGAGGTGGCTGCCCCAGGCATGAAGAAGGAAGACTTCAACATCAACCTCGACGACGACGGCAACCTGGTCATCAAGATGGAAAAGAAGGACGAGAAGAAGGACGAGAACAAAAAGGAGCACTATCTGCGCCGTGAGTTCGCCTACAGCAAGTTCGAGCAGACGTTGCTTCTGCCTGACGATGTAGACAAGGAGAAGATTGGTGCCGGAGTCAACGACGGAGTGCTGACAGTCAGTCTGCCGAAGATTGAAAAGAACACCGTCAAGACAGCCCGTCAGATTGAAGTGAAATAACACGCTTCATTCATCCCGAACATAAATGATTGAAACATAAGACTCCCTGTATCGCGCAAAAGCGATGCAGGGAGTTTTTGTTTATGCCCAAAGCTTGGCCAACTGGTGGCCGGCCAAGACGGCAACCAGACCTAATGCCAAGCTGCCGAAGAGGTAGACCGTCATATACACATACTGCTCGTCCTTCATCAGGGAAGAACCCTCGTTCATAAACGTGGAGAAGGTGGTGAAGCCTCCGCAGAAACCTGTGGTGAGCAGCAACTTGGCTGACGGACTCATCACCGATCCGCTCCAGGAAAGTCCCGAGAGGAACCCAATGAAAAGACACCCAAGCACATTGACCGCCAACGTGCCGAACGGAAAAGCCGCCCAGGCACATTGCTGCACAACTTTAGACACGAGGAAGCGCATGCCTCCTCCAAAGAAACTTCCCATACTGACCAACAACAATTCTTTCATTGTTTTCTCTCCCTTTATCTTGTTTTCTGCCTGTCGTTCATAATGGCCGCCATGTGGACCTGTGCCTAATAAATCAGGTTGTCTATAATCGGTATCAGCGAATAGGCTCGCTCCGTAAGCGAGTATTCCACTCTCGGCGGCACTTCCGCATACACCTGCCGCGTAACGTAGCCGTCGGCCTCCAGGACGCGAAGCGTACTGGTGAGCATCTTCTGCGACACGTCCGGGATATGCTTGCGCAATGTGCTGAACCGCATGGTGGAAGACTGCTTCAGGGTGTATATCACAAGAAGCGACCATTTGTCGCAAATGCGGGTGAGCACATTGCGGATGGGGCAATCCTTATAAACGGAATCTTTTACGACAGAATTCATAAATGTCTTGTTTTCAATAATAGGCTACAAAAGTAACCAAGTTTCCGTTCTTGCACAAACGCGCAAAGTTAATCATCGTTAAACCTGTTATTCTCATTCCTTTGACTATCAACAATGGTCACCTCCACGTAACCTAACCACTCCCGGGTGCCTTCTTGCAAAAGCTTGAAATAACGCATAACTTTGCAGCAGAAAAACAAGACAACCACTCTAAAAGACAAAAGCATCATGAAAGAAACAAAGACCATTGCAAGCGCAGCCAACTTTTCGGCTGTAGATTTCGGTAAGTTTAACGAACTGGGCGACTATCTGTTGAAACTCTCGCCTGAGGTGCAGATTCCAGGCAAGGTGTTCGGCGGTAAAGCCGTGGGTGCCACCGGTGCAGAATTCTCCTTCCAGTCGTTTGCACCCGGCACGGAGACCGGTTTTCTCCACACCCACAAGCATCACGAGGAACTCTACTTCTTCCTCAGCGGCAAAGGAGAGTTTCAAGTTGACGGACAGATTTTTGCCATTGGCGAGGGCAGCGTGGTAAGAGTGGCTCCAGCCGGTGTACGTTCCGTGCGCAACACGGGCTGCGAACCCTTGGTGATGCTCTGCGTGCAGTACAAGAACGCTACCTTCACTGCCGAAGATGCCACCGACGGAAATATACTCAATGAACCCGTAAAGTGGTAAGCGAAGCCTCTTGCACTGCCAACGGCAGCACCTTATTATATTCAGCGCAGTGAAATGCGTGTTAGTGTGCCTGTAACGATGCGTTAGTGTGCCATTAGCATGACAATGACAACACGGAGACAAACGTCAGAGAGCATGAGGAAGAAGATTGATAGTTCTTCCGTGACTCGGAGTGATGATTGAATGTTAGCTTTCAGCCCAACACAAAAAGTGGGCTGAAAGCCCAACCTTTACACTGCCAAGGCAAGCAACGCGAAATTCAGAAGTGAGCAAAAACAGACTGTAGCTCAGTGGAACACATTTACTTTCGCCCGAAATATCTTTCCTTATTGCCTTGTCTTTCTTACTTCTGAACACCCCCATAACAGCAAAGAGAATGCAAACGGCACACAAAAATCAAACAATATGTCCCAGTATCTGTCGACAAAATTATAGGAACCCATTTGTTTGATTCTCATATTTCACCATTATCTTTCAATCCCTTTTCCAGTTCCTCAATAGTCGGCATGGAAGACTTGAAGTCTTTCGGGAAGAGTTTGGACAATTGGTATTCCGATATGCCCATTGGCTCCTTGTAAGATTCTAATGCATATTTTGCCACTACATTGTCTTTTTCCTTACATATGAGCAAACCGATAGTCGGGTTATCGATGTCGGTCTTGAACTGGTGATTGATGGCAGAAACGTAGAAACTCAACTGCCCCAAGAATGATGGATGGAAAGATTGAGCTTTTAGCTCGATGACCACGTCATGCATGAAGATAAGCATTGTAAAACAGCAAGTCGGGAAAGAACTCCTGCTGACCTACTTCCAAGCGAAACTGTCTGCCCATATAGGAGAATCCCTTTCCAAGTTCCAAAAGGAAACGAGTAACGTTGTCCACCAATTCATCCTCAATGTCATGCTCGTCAAATATCTCCCTTATGGTAAGAAAATCAAACTGGTAAGGGTCTTTGGTTATCTGTTGCGCCAGGTCGCTCTGCACGGCAGGAAGCGTGGATTGAAAGTTGGTGATAGCCTTTCCGTCTCGCTCATACAAGTCGGTTCCAAGCCAGTGGAGAAGAGCATCACGTCCCCAATTGTTTTCCCATGTTTTTCTTACAAAGAACAAGGCTTTGTCCATATCGCCCTTGCATCTTGACATGATTCGACAATGATGATCTCATGGTATCATAAACAGCAATTTGAAATCGTCAGCAACTTGCCGACAATTTTGGTCATGAGATGCAACTCGTTGAATATCTGAACTATTTGTATCTTCCATGAAATCGTCGGCAAGCTGCCGACGATTTGCAACCAATGGAGCATAGAGCTTATAAAAGTAGCTCATGTACTTCAAGTTGGTTGGCGAAAATCCCTTTATTCCGGGCATTTCATTCTTCAAGTCCTGACTGAGATTCTTGTAGAAGCCAGAGCCATAAGTATTTGAATATTGCTTGGCTTCGATATCTCGTCCCAACTTCCAATAGAAGTTCAACAGATAGCCATTGGTGGCACATGACGCTTTTAGGCGATGGCAGTAGAAACGTTCCTTAAGTTCTACAAGCCAGTTCTTATAGTCACTGTCATCATGAAGGGCTACAGATAAGTCTATATTTTCTTTGCCATTGTTCCATTCTTAATTTACGCCACAAATATAATGTTTTATCGGGACAAACCATTATGAGGAAATTACTTTTTGACCGAGATAGCCAACTATTTAGACAGAATAACATTATCCTCTTGCAAAAAAACAATCCGCACCCAAAGGCCCACAAAGGTCTTGGATGCGGATTGTTGCCATAACGAAAGATGCGCGTTACTGGCCCAACGCTTTGTTGAGCGCGTCGTTCACAGCCTTGTTGGCTGCGTCGCGAGTTTTCTGCTTGGCGCTCTCCACCTTGGCCTTGGCATCTGCCTCAGCTGCCTTCTTCACAGCCTTGGCATTCTGCGAGGCCTGGGTTTTGGCGTCTGTCACAGCCTGTTTGGCATGGCCCTCGGTTTTCTTGACCGAAGCCTTGGCCCTTGCGGCAGCCTTGCCTGCAGCCTGTGCCGCAGCATTGGCTTCACCGTTGACAGCGGCTGCTGCGGCTGTGGCAGCCTGCTTGGCGTCTGTCGGCAGATTGGCTATGCCGTTGACCACCTCAGCCACCGTGGCGTTGCCCTTGGCTATATTCTTGATTTCCTCAGCGTGCGTGTCCACAAATGATTTCACCTGTGAGGCATAAGCAGCGGCCTCATCGGCCTTGCCAGCCTTGAGCAGTTCCTGATACTTTGCCATCACGGCCTTCACCGTGGCCTTCACCTGCTTGGCGTCCTTGGCCGAGAGTTGCTCGGTGAGCACCTTGGTCAAGGAGTCTGCCACTGGCGAGGCGACAGTCTTTGCAGGAGCAGGAGCTGCAGTGGTGTCCACCGGATTATATTCCGTGGAATCGGCAATCGTGCCTTCGCTCTGCGCATTCTTGTTGCCGCAACTGGCCATTGCCACAAGGGCAGCAGCCAATACGAACCATTTTCTCATCGCCCTACGCTTGATTAGAGAAGTGCCTTGAACTTGTCTTCGATCTTTGCCTTGGGAGCAGCGCCCACGAGTTTGTCTACCACCTCACCGTTCTTGATGAAGAGGATGGTGGGGATGTTGCGGATGCCGAACTGTGCGGCAATCTCGTCGGCCTCTTCCACGTCGCACTTGCCCACTACGATCTTTCCGTCGTAAGCCTCGGCAAGCTCGCTTACCACGGGAGCAATCTGGCGGCAAGGACCGCACCATGTAGCCCAAAAGTCAACTACCAATGGCTGCTCGCCATTCTGATAAGTCTCGAAATTCTCGTTTGTAATCTTTACTTCCATTGTTATTGTTCTTTCTGTTTAGTGATTAATACTTGTGCAAAAGTAGCTCATTATTCTCTATCCAGCAAATATAATGCCAAAAAGATGTCAATTAACTTCGTATGACAACCCGTCCACATTGTCGAGGAAGGCTATCAGCTCGCGTGGCACGGACGTGCGCTTGGTGGTGCTGTAGAGATTGATGTTCTCGTTGCGTTCCACGTCGTGTATCTGGAAGTATACTTCCGTGCGCCCCGGATTGTCGGTAATCATCGTGGCGATGTTGTTCACCCAGGTGTCGTCGATGATGTTCGAGTTGACCCGGATGGTGATTCTGTTGATTCTCTTCTCGAGGACGGTCTGCAAATACTGCACGTCCATGATGTTGAAGTCGACGAACTTGCTCGATTCATACTTCTTGGAACACTTGGCGGTCACAAAGACGGCCGACCCCATGATGAACATGCCGCGCCACTTGCCGCTGTCTTCGCCGAAGAGAGCAATCTCGCCGGCACCCTCATAATCCTCTATGGTAACAATGAGGTAGGGCTTGTTGGTCTTGGTGTAGCCTTCCTTGATGTTGGTCACGATGCCGCCCAAAGTGAGTTCCGCACGGTCGAGGAGCTGTTCTTTGTCGTCGAGTTCAGGACAATGCGTGTTGCAGAACTTCTCGAGCACGATGCGGTAGTCGTCCAGCGGATGGGCAGACAGATAGATGCCCACCAGGTCACGCTCGCGGTTGAGTTTCTCGATAAGTCCCCAGGGTTCCACCTGCGGCGGCTGCGGATGAGCTATTTCTATTTCGTTCTCGCCGCCAAAGAGCGAGTTCTTCATCTGATACTGCTCCTGCTGAAAGAGCTGTCCGTAGCGCACCAGCGTGTCGAGATAGGACCCGTTGCCGTTGCCGTCGGGCGCCACATACTGCTCGCGGCTGATGCCGAAACTGTCGAGGCCGCCACTCAGGGCCAGACACTCGAACGCCTTTCGGTTGCAGGCCTTCAGGTCTACACGCTGAAGGAGGTCGTAGATGTCCTTGAAAGGTCCGTTCTTCTCGCGCTCGGCAATGATGTTTTGCGAGGCGGCGTCGCCCATGCCCTTGATGGCACCCAACCCGAAACGGATGGCGCCATGCGAGTTGACGCTGAACTTGATGCGGCTTTCGTTCACATCCGGTCCGAGACACTCTATGCCCATCGCCTTGCACTCGTCCATAAGCTTGGTAATGTCGGTAATGTTGCTCAAACTTCGGCTCATCACGGCGGCCATGTATTCTGCCGGATAGTGCGCCTTGAGATACCCCGTCTGGTAGGCCACCCACGAGTAGCAGGTGGCGTGCGACTTGTTGAACGCATAGGAAGCGAACTTCTCCCAGTCGGCCCAGATTTTCTCGAGCACCTTCGGGTCGTGTCCGTTGGCCTTTCCGCCGTCGATGAACTTAGGCTTCATGGCATCAACGATGGCCTTTTTCTTCTTACCCATGGCCTTTCGGAGCGCGTCGCTCTCGCCTCGGGTAAAGTTGGCAAGCTGTCGGCTCAGAAGCATCACCTGCTCCTGATACACCGTGATGCCGTAGGTATCTTTCAAGTATTTCTCCATGCAGGGAATGTCATACTTGATTTCCTCTCGTCCGTTCTTGCGGGCAATGAACGAAGGGATGTAGTCCATTGGTCCCGGACGGTAGAGGGCATTCATGGCGATGAGGTCCTCGAACACCGTGGGATGAAGTTCGCGGAGATACTTGCGCATGCCTGCCGACTCAAACTGGAACGTGCCTACCGTGCGGCCGTCGCTATAGAGCTGGTAGGTGAGTTCGTCGTCGATGGGAATCGTGTCGAGGTCTATCTCGTGGCCGGTGCTGAGCCTGATGTTCTCCACAGCCTCCTTCAGGATGGACAGGGTCTTCAGTCCGAGGAAGTCCATCTTGATGAGTCCGGTCTCTTCAATCACGTGGCCGTCATACTGCGTGCACAGCAGTTTGTGTCCGGGGTCGGCCTTGTCCTCGGCAGTAGACACCGGCACCCAGTCGCTGATGGCGTCGCGGCAGATGATAGTGCCACAGGCATGAATGCCCGTGCCGCGCACCGTGCCTTCAAGCATCTTGGCATACGACATGGTGTTGCGCATCCGGATGTCGCTCGACGCCTCGGCTTCCTTCAGAGCGGGAATGCACTCAATGGCGTTGACCAGGTTCATCTTCTTGCCGTTGGGCAGTTTGTCGGGTATCTGCTTGCAGAGTGCGTTCACCTCGGCGAGGGGCACCTTCTCCACACGTCCCACATCCTTGATGGCATTCTTGGTGGCCATCGTGCCGTAGGTGATGATGTGCGCCACCTTGTCGTGCCCATACTTGTCTTCCACCCACTCGAGCACCTTGCCTCGGCCGTCGTCGTCGAAGTCGGTATCGATATCGGGCAAGGAGATACGGTCGGGGTTCAGGAAACGCTCGAACAGCAGGTCATACTTGATAGGGTCTATCTTGGTGATGCCCAGACAATAGGCCACCACCGAGCCGGCAGCCGATCCACGGCCCGGACCCACCATCACGCCCAGTTCGTCGCGGGCAGAATTGATGAAGTCCTGCACGATGAGGAAGTAGCCGGGGAAGCCCATGGTCTTCATGATGTGCAACTCAAACTTCACGCGCTCCCTCACCTCTTCCGGCAGCGGGTCGCCATAGCGTTTCTTGGCACCGTCATAAGCCAGTTTGGCCAGATAGTCGGCCTCAAACTTAATGCGGTATATCTTGTCGTATCCTCCGAGTTTCTTGATTTTCTTGTCGGCCTCTTCCTTCGACATAATCTCGTTGCCGTTCTCGTCGCGCGTGAACTCCTCGTAGAGATGCTGCTCGGTGAACTTCCTTCGGGTGTCTTCCTCCGTACCGAATTCCGCCGGAATGGGGAAGAACGGCATGATGGGCGCATGGTCGATGGAATAGGTCTCCACCTTGTCGAGTATCTCGCACGTGTTCGACAAGGCCTCGGGCACGTCACTGAAAACCTCATTCATCTCCTCACGGGTCTTGAACCATTCCTGCTTGGAATAGAGCATACGGTTGGGGTCGTCGAGGTCTTTGCCTGTGGCGAGGCACAAGAGGTGATCGTGGGCCTCGGCGTTTTCCTGGTCTACGAAGTGGGCATCATTGGTGCATACCAGTTTGATGCCATATTCCTTGGCCAACTCTATGAGCACCCGGTTGGCTTTCTGCTGCAGCGGAAAGGTTTCGCGGTTGGCGCGCAGGTGAGGGTCTTTCACCTCATGGCGCTGCAGCTCCAGATAATAGTCGTCGCCGAACACACGCTGATACCACTCTATGGCCTCGCGGGCACCGGCAATGTCGTCCTTCAGAATCTTGGAGGGCACCTCGCCTGCTATACAGGCTGAGCACACGATGAGGTCCTCGTGATACTTTTCCAAGTCCTCGCGGTCGGTACGCGGCCGCATATAGAAGCCGTCGACCCATGCACGCGACACGAGCTTGATGAGATTCTTGTATCCATGATAGTTCTTGGCCAGCACAATGAGGTGATAGCCGCTCTTGTCTACCTTCGGGTCACTGCGGTCGGATTTCTTTCTCCGCGCCACATACATCTCGCACCCGAAGATAGGCTTGAATTCCGGCTTGCCCTCGTCGCGGAGCTTGCCGTTCACCTTGTTGCAGTAGTTATAGAATTCCTTAATGCCGAACATGTCGCCATGGTCGGTGATGGCCATACCCCTCATACCATTGGCAATGGCCTTGTCAACCAGTTTCGGTATGCTCGACTGTCCGTCGAGAATGGAATAATAAGTATGGACATGCAGGTGTACAAAGTCTTGCATATACAGAATAAAGTTTAAACAGTTCAAAGTTAAACCGAAAAGTTGGAATATGCAAACGTATGCCGCAAAAATTGTCTGCCACGGTCTGGAATGTCAAAAACAAAGTAAATAATTTTGTTTTGTCTCCTTTTTGCATTAACTTTGTACCCAAAATACGAATCCTTTACCAACCATGGGGAAAAGAATAAAGAAAATAAGAGTACATAGCGAAGGAAATGACACATTGGTATACGGCTTGTTCGCCATCGTGGCCATAGCAGTCGTGCTGTGGCAGGCTTTCGACACCAAGATTCCGTTCTGGAGTTTCCTGGTAGTGTTTGGGGCAGTATACGGCATTGTGCTTAATTTCTTCAAATGTCCTATCAGATATTTTAGTCAGGAAGATACAGCCCAGATTGTCGTGGCACCTGCCGACGGCAAGGTGGTTGTCATAGAGGAAGTCGAGGAGGACGAATACTTCCACGACCGCCGACTGATGATTTCCATCTTCATGAGTCTGTTCAACGTGCACGCCAACTGGTTTCCTGTCGACGGCAAGGTGAAGCTCGTCCATCACCAGAACGGCAACTTCCACAAGGCGTGGCTGCCCAAGGCAAGCGAGGAGAACGAGCATGCCGACGTGATGATTACCACACCCGATGGAGTAGACGTGCTGTGCCGGCAGATAGCCGGTGCTGTAGCACGCCGCATCGTCACCTATGCCAAGGAGGACGAGGACTGCTACATCGACGAGCACCTGGGATTCATCAAGTTCGGCTCCCGCGTTGACGTGTACCTTCCCATCGGCACCGAGGTGTGCGTAAAAATGGGACAAAGCACTACCGGCAACCAAACGGTGATTGCCAAACTAAAATAAACCAAACAATGAACATCAAGAAGCACATTCCCAACACAATCACTTGCTGCAACCTCGTTTCGGGTTGCATTGCCACTTATTTTGCTTTCGGCAACAATCCGAAGATGGCTCTCACCTGGATTGTGATTGGTGCTGTATTCGATTTCTTCGACGGCATGAGCGCACGCTTGCTCCACGTGTCGTCGCCCATAGGCAAGGAGCTCGACTCTCTTGCCGACGACGTCACCTTCGGCGTGGCACCCGCCACCATCGTGTTTTCCGAGCTGGCCGTCATCGACTATCCAGCCATGCTGGAGCCCCTGCGTCCCTATCTGCCGTTCTTTGCCTTCATCATCGCAGCCTTCTCGGCACTGCGTCTGGCCAAGTTCAATCTCGACGAGCGGCAGACCACTTCGTTCATAGGTCTTCCCACGCCTGCCAATGCCCTGTTTTGGGGAGCACTCATTGTGGGCGGAAGCGAGGTGATAGAGTCGTCCAAGTGGATGATGCCCGCCATGCTGGCCCTCGTTCTTGTTACCAGTTGGTTGCTTGTGGCGGAGATTCCCATGTTCGCCCTCAAGTTCAAGCAATGGGGTTGGAAGGGCAACGAAGTGAAATATTCGTTCATCATTTTCAGTGCCGCCGTGCTCGGCGTGATGGGCATCACCGGTTTTGCCGTGGTGATAGCCTGCTACGTGGCACTGTCGGTCATCCTCAACAAAACCAAGGGATAACGCGCCATGTTTGCCTTTCTTCATTTTCTTTTCGGCCTCATCCTGTTTGCCGTGGTCATCGTATTGGCCGTAGCATTCATCATCTATCGTCGCCTGCACGGCATAGCCAGGAACTTCCAGCAGCAAATGGGCGGCTTCGGAAGCCGTGAGCAAGCCGGCTATGGTGGCGGCAACACTTCGCGCCACACAAGCCGGACACAGACCAACGGCTGCAACGAGGTAATCACAGACGAGCGAAGTCCCGAAGAAGCCAACCGCAAGATATTCTCCAAGGACGAGGGAGAATACGTGGATTTCAAGGAAAAATGACAAGCCGGCACTTGAGAGCAGGACAGCGGAAGGCGTGTCCGCCGGACTTGACAGCCTACAAGAGAGAGAGATAAGTTGTTTTAACGTGTGTCGCCCTAATGGGGCCGACACCTTATTTATTATATTGTCAGCTACACTATATGGAAGAAATCAAGGATTTTGACACCATATTCAGACAATACTACGAGCCCCTGTATTATTTTGCCATGCAGTTTCTCGACGCGACCGACAGTCAGGACGTGGTGAGTATGGCTTTTGAGAACGTGTGGCTCAACTTCAAGGACATCAGCCCTCATGCCACCGTCAATGGCACACTAACCGTCTTTTAAGGGCACACTAACGACTTGCTAACGGCACACTAACAAAAAATTCACCGCATTGAAACAAAAAGCCGGCGAATGCATCAATCACTCACCGGCCTCAATTTATAGTTGATAATTATGTCTATATTATCTGGGAAGGTTGAATGCCTTGGTCATCTCCTTCATCTGCTCCTGGCTCATGCCCTCAGGCTCATAGCCCATGCAGCGTGAGTTGATGTAGATCTTGGCACTCTTGGAGAGCACGTCAATCTGGTCGAAGGCATCCATCACGTCGAGACCCTTGGCAAACACGCCGTGCTTCTCCCAAAGCACCACGTCATAGTCTTCCAGTTCTTTCAGTGTGGCATCGGCCAGCTTGTTGCTGCCCGGCAGTTCGTAAGGCACCACGCCCAAGCCCAGCGGACAGAAGGCCTTGGTCTCGGGAATCATGCTCCACAGAATGTTGGTGAGCACGTCCTTGCCAAGAAACTGGCGGTTGTGGCTCATGGCAACAAGTTCAATGGGGTGAGTATGCACCGTGGCCTTGTAGGCAGAACCGCTCTCGATGAGGTGGTTGTGCACGGTAAGGTGTGAAGGAAGCTCACTGGTAGGCATCACAGGATTGTCGGCAATGATGACATAGCTGGCGCAATCGTCGAGAATACGGATAACCGAGCCGTTGTCCATAGGCCAGCGAGCCAGGTCGCGCATGCGCTTGCCGGTGCCCTTGCAATAGAAGTAGCAGCCCTTGAGATGCGGCAGTGTAACGCCAATCTGCTTCACTTCGCTGATGGCGGGAAGCTGACGGATTTCATCGTCAACGAGATCTGTCACGTTGACAGTGATGTTTCCACCGTTTCTTTCAGCCCATCCGTTCTGCCAAAGGTAGCCTGCTACCTCTGCTATCTTCTCTACCTCTTTCTTTAAGGCGGGGCGACCTTCTAATATACTTTTCATATTATTGTATTGTAAGTTTTGAATAATCTTCTGCTTATTTTATTGGTTTTCGCCTGCAAAATTAGCCACATTCGGCAATCCTCAGCCCAACAATTTGATAATCTTTCAGTAAGTTTTGACCTGTCAGCGCGTCTGGTTGCGGTATTCGCTTGGCTTGTGTCCCGTCTTGCTGCGGAATTTCGAGGAGAAATAGTCGGGCGACTCGAAGTTGAGCTGATAAGCAATCTCCTTGATGCTCATGTCGGTAGTGGAAAGCAGTTCCTTGGCACGCTGCAGCTTCAGGTCTTGCTGATAGAGCGATGGGGAGATGCCGGCAAACTCCTTGAAGAGCTTGCGGAAATTAGAATAGCTCATGCCCATCTCTTCGGCAATCTGCTGGATGGTAAGGTTACTCTCGAGCGAACCGCGTATGCGCAGGCGTGCCCGGCTCACCATGTCCATGTGGAGAGCATCCTTGCTGAGGATAATGTTGCGCTCAAGCGCATACATGAGACCTATAAGATGGTTGACGATGCCGGCCAGAATCTGCTGCACATAGGGAGCCTCTTCCTGGGCGGCCTTGAGCGCCGACTCGTAGAGACTGACTATCTCCTCGGAAAAGCCCACATGATAGATGGGTTTCTCCACTGAAAGGAAACCTGCCTTGACTCGGTCGTTGATGTTGCGTCCCTTGAACCCTATCCAATAGCTGTGCCATCCCTTGTCGGCACTCGGCCAATAGCTATGGGTCTCGCCAGGGAACAGCAGGAACAGGTCGCCAGCCGAAATGTGTGTTTCCTTCTGGTGGTCAGAGCGGAACGTGCCATCACCCTCAGTGAGATAAAGCAACTGGAACTCATTGAGCACACGCCCCTTTTCGAGGTCGAAACAGTAGCCGTCGGCATGTCCACGCGTGGGATAGGCGTCGCCCGGAAGGATTTCTTCATATCCCACCGTACTGACGGTAAGTCCCCACTGCAAGTCACGGTCATTGGTGACCAGGTAATTGGATTTCTGTAAAGCCATAATCTTCTTGTAGTATCCGCTTGATAGTCTGCAAAATTACACAAAAAGACAGAAACTTCCCACTTTTTTAATCTTTCTTATTATAAAAACCAGGCTATTCCCCTTGACACCGCTCCTGCCGAGTAGAAAAAAACAATAAAATTATCGGCAAAGATTATGCCGTGTACTTGCTTTTTCGTAACTTTGCAACCGCAAATTATAATGTACATTAAAATGGCTGAAACAAAGAAAATCAAGACCGCACTTATCTCGGTCTTCCACAAAGACGGTTTGGATCAGTTGCTTGCCAAACTGAACGAAGAAGGAGTGAAGTTCCTTTCCACCGGAGGCACACAGAAGTTCATTGAATCTCTCGGCTATGACTGCCAGACTGTAGAGAGCGTCACCACTTACCCCTCAATCCTGGGTGGACGCGTGAAGACACTCCACCCCAAAGTGTTTGGAGGCATTCTGGGCCGCCGCGACAACGAGGGCGACAGAGAGCAGATGAAAGAATACGACATTCCTGAAATCGACCTCGTCATCGTTGACCTCTATCCCTTCGAGCAGACTGTGGCAAGCGGCGCTTCTGAAGCCGACATCATCGAGAAGATCGACATAGGCGGCATCTCGCTCATCCGCGCCGGAGCCAAGAACTTCAAGGACGTGGTTATCGTGCCCAGCAAGGCAGAATACAGCGTGCTGCTCGACATTCTCAACAAGAAGGGCGCACAGACCGACATAGAAGACCGCAAGATGTTTGCCGAGCGCGCGTTCGGCGTGAGCAGCCACTATGACACGGCCATCCATGCATGGTTTGCCAAATAAGCAAGGTTTTTAACAATATATGGCAGTTTCGCAAGCGCTGACCGTTTGCGAAACTGCCTCAACAATCAATAAGCATTATGGGATTTTTCTCGTTTATTCAGGAAATAGCAATGGACCTCGGCACCGCCAACACCATCATCATCAGTGATGACAAGATTGTGGTGGACGAGCCGTCCGTGGTTGCCCTCGACCGCCGCACCGACAAGATGATTGCCGTGGGCGAGAAGGCAAAGATGATGTATGAAAAGACACACGACAACATACGCACCATCCGTCCACTGCGCGACGGTGTGATTGCCGACTTTACGGCCTGCGAGCAGATGATGCGCGGCCTTATCAAGATGGTGCACACCGGCAGTCGTCTGTTCTCCCCTTCACTCCGTATGGTTATCGGCGTGCCTTCAGGCTCCACGGAAGTGGAACTGCGTGCCGTGCGCGACTCTGCCGAGCATGCCGACGGCCGCGACGTGTACTTGATTTTTGAACCTATGGCAGCCGCCATAGGTATAGGCATCGACGTGGAGGCTCCAGAGGGCAACATGATAGTAGACATCGGCGGTGGAAGTACAGAAATCGCCGTCATCTCTTTGGGTGGCATCGTGTCCAACAACTCCATCCGCATCGCCGGTGACGACCTTACCGCCGACATCCAGGAGTACATGAGCCGCCAGCACAATGTGAAGGTGAGCGAGCGCATGGCCGAGCGCATCAAGATTCATGTGGGTTCAGCCCTTACCGACCTGGGCGAAGAGGCACCCGAAGACTATATCGTGCATGGTCCTAACCGCATCACCGCACTGCCTATGGAAGTGCCCGTATGCTACCAGGAAATAGCCCACTGTCTGGACAAGACCGTGGCCAAGATAGAGAATGCCGTGCTCTCCGCTTTGGAGAACACACCGCCAGAGCTTTATGCCGACATCGTGAAGAACGGCATCTACCTCAGTGGCGGCGGCGCCCTGCTGCGCGGTCTCGACAAGCGTCTGACCGACAAGATCAACATTCCGTTCCATATCGCAGAGGATCCGCTCCACAGCGTGGCAAAGGGTGCAGGCATCGCACTGAAGAACGTAGACAAGTTCTCGTTCCTGATGAGATAACAAGTGGATTATGCATAACTTAGTAGAGTTTCTTGCAAAATACAACCACTGGTTTCTCTTCATCGTGCTCGAAGTGATAAGCATGGTTCTGCTCTTTCAGTTCAACAACTACCAGGGCAGCGTGTGGTTCACTTCGGCCAATGCCGTTGCCGGCAAAGTGTATGAAGCCGACGCACAGGTGAAGTCTTACTTCAACCTGTCGACCGTCAACGCCGAACTGACACAACGCAACCTCCAGCTGGAGCAACAGGTCAAGTTTCTCGAAGAGTCCTTGCTCGACAAGACGGCAGACTCACTGACCATGGCCAACAGGCAGATGCAGTACCTGAGCCAGTTCGGACTGGTTCCCGCCAAGGTAATCAGCAACAGTCTTGACAAAACGGACAACCTCATCACCATTGACAAGGGCAGCGCCGACGGTATTCACAAGGACATGGGCGTGGCTTGCGGCAATGGCGTGGTGGGCGTGGTGTATCTCGTGTCGGAACATTATTCCATTGTCATCCCCGTACTCAACTCGCAGTCTAACATCAGCTGCACCATCCAGAAGCGAGGCTACTTCGGCTACCTCAGATGGAAAGGCGGCTCTTCAGACATTGCTTATGTGGAGGACATTCCCCGCCATGCGCACTTCCGCAAGCACGACAAGGTGGTGACAAGCGGCTATTCGTCCATCTTCCCCCCGGGAATCATGGTGGGCGAAATACAGCAAGTCTACAATTCCAAAGACGGACTGTCCTATCGGCTGAAAGTAAAACTGTCCGTAGACTTCGGCAAGCTGCGCGATGTGTGCGTCATCAACGACAAGGCGATGGAAGAACGCATCGAACTGCTCCGCGCTGCACAAGACTCGATAAAACCCAAACAGAACTAATCACTCGCCGACAAGGCGACAAGGAATTATCATTCAACGAAAGGAACAAAGGGTAAATGAACCTGGAACTTATCAAAGGCGTTCTGCTTTTCTTCGTATTGTGCCTGGCACAGGTATTGGTGCTCAACAACATCCACCTGTTCAACTGTGCCACCCCGCTGCTCTATGTCTACATGATACTGATGTTCCGCCGCAACTATCCGAGGTGGGGCATACTGCTGTGGAGCTTTGTTTTCGGTCTGGTCATCGACACTTTCTCAGACACGCCGGGTGTGGCCACAGGTTCCATGACGCTGCTCGGTTTCCTGCAGCCCTATGTTCTTGAGCCGTTCATTCCCCGCGACAGCGCCGACGACCTGACGCCGTCGATGAAGACATTGGGTGTAACCTCATTCGTCTACTACACCATCATTCTTGTCTTCATCTACTGCCTCATCTTCTTCACCCTGGAGATGTTCAACTTCTTCAACCTTCTCTTGTGGGCTGAGTGTGTGGGCGGCAGCACGCTGCTGACCATTGCCCTGCTGCTTGCCATCGAAAAAGTGAGAAACTAATCCGAGCAGGGAGGACTACAGGAAATGAAAGACTATAATCTCGAAAAACGACGCTTTGTCATCGGTGGTGTAGCTGTCACGATTGTGGCCATCTACATCATCCGGCTGTTCACGCTCCAAGTGATGAGCGACGACTACCGGAAGAGTGCCGACAGCAACGCCTTTCTCAAGAAGGTGGAGTATCCCTCGCGTGGCGTCATCTACGACCGCCACGGCAAGTTGCTTGTCTACAACCAGCCTGCCTACGACATTATGGTGGTGATGAACGAGGAAAAGGGGCGTCTCGACACCATGGATTTCTGCAACTCCTTGGGCATTACCAAGGAGTTTTTCATCAAGCGGATGAACGACATCAAGGACCGCAACAAGAATCCGGGCTACTCCAGGTTCACACAACAGCTGTTCATGAGCCAACTCTCCGACAAGGATTTCAGCGTTTTCCAGGAGAAGCTCTTCCGCTTTCCCGGTTTCTACATCCAAAAACGAAGCATCCGGCAATACCAGTATCCCTTTGCCGCCCATGTGCTGGGCGACGTGGGCGAGGTGTCGGAAGCCAACATTGAGGAGGACGACTACTACCAGCCCGGCGACTACATCGGCAAGCTGGGCATCGAAAAATATTATGAGAAAGACCTTCGCGGCGTGAAAGGCGTGCAGATTCTGCTGCGCGACGCACACGGCAGAATACAGGGCAACTACCAGCACGGCAAGTATGACCGCCGGCCGCAACCGGGCCGCAACCTCACACTTTCCATCGACGAGAAGCTCCAGGCATTGGGCGAACGGCTGCTGGAAGGAAAGATAGGCTCCATTGTGGCCATCGAGCCTGCCACGGGCGAAGTGCTCTGCATGGTGAGTTCACCCAGCTACGACCCGCGCAACCTGGTGGGAAGAAAACGCAGCAAAGAGCATGTCCGCCTCTCGAAGAACGTGTGGAAGCCGCTGCTCAACCGTTCCATCATGGGACAGTATCCGCCAGGCTCCACCTTCAAGACCACACAGGCACTCACCTATCTGTCTGAAGGCATCATCACACCCCACACCATGTTTTCCTGCAACCATGGTTTCTACTACAAAGGCTTGCACGTGGGATGCCACGGCCATGCTTCGCCTCTTGACCTGACAGAGGCCATCAGCACGTCATGCAACGGATACTTCTGCTGGGGACTGTTCTACATGATGTCCAACCGCCGCAAATACAAGAACGTGCAGGAAGCCATGAACACCTGGCGCGACTACATGGTGAGCATGGGCTTCGGCTATAAACTGGGCATTGACCTGCCCGGAGAGAAACGCGGACTGATACCTAACGCACAGTTCTACGACAAGGCCTACAAGGGCTCGTGGAACGGACTGACCGTGATCAGTATATCCATCGGGCAGGGTGAGGTGAACCTCACGCCGCTCCAGATTGCCAACCTCGGCGCCACCATTGCCAACCGCGGCTATTACTACACGCCCCACGTGGTGAGAAAGGTGGAAGGCAAGCCGCTTGCCGAGGAATTTCGCGAACGCCACTACACCAAGGCCAAGGCAAGTGCCTACAACTGGGTGGTGGCCGGCATGAAGAGTTCGGTGCTCAAGGGCACGTGTAAAGCCCTGAGCCGCTACGACTATGATGCCTGCGGCAAGACCGGAACGGCACAGAACCGCGGACAAGACCACTCAGTATTCATGGGATTCGCACCGATGAAGAACCCGAAGATAGCCATTGCCGTGTATGTGGAAAACGGCGGCTTCGGTGCCGACTTCGGTGTGCCCATCGGCGGACTGATGATGGAACAATATTTGAAAGGCAAGCTCACGCCAAGCGAAGAGAGCATGGCGGCCCAGCTTCAACACAGAAGAATAGCTTATGGCTCAAGGAACAGATAAACCAACAAGTATCATACGGTCACTCGACTGGTGGACCATCGGCATCTACCTGGCACTGCTCGTGTTCGGATGGGTCAGCGTGTGCGGTGCCAGCTATACGTATGGCGACAACGACATCTTCAGTCTTGCCACCCGTTCGGGCATGCAGATTGTGTGGATAGGCACCTCCATCTGCCTGGGCTTTGTGCTGCTGATGCTCGACGACCGCTTCTACGACACCTTTGCCTACATCATATATGGTGTGCTATTGCTCTTGCTCTTCGCCACCATCTTCAATCCGCACGACATCAAGGGGTCCCATTCATGGCTTGTGCTCGGTCCGCTCCGGTTGCAGCCTGCCGAGTTCGGCAAGTTTGCCACCGCACTCGCCATAGCCAAGCTGATGAGCACCTACGGATTTTCCATGCAGCGATGGAAAGACTTTGCGGCAGCCGTCACCATCATCCTGCTGCCCATGCTGTTCATCATCGGCCAGCGCGAAACAGGTTCGGCACTCGTCTACCTGTCATTCTTCCTCATGCTCTACCGCGAGGGCATGCCGGGCAGCATCCTGTTCACGGGTGTGGCCATGGTCATCTATTTCGTGGTGGGCATCCGCTACGAGGACACGTTCCTTTGGGACACGCCCACCTCTGTAGGCAAGTTCACCGTGCTATTGCTGGTGCAGATATTCTCGGCGGTGATGGTGCAGGTGTATTGTGACGACAAGAAGAAGACACGCCTGTTGCTCGCCTACTGTGTGGGCACCACGCTGATTTTCCTGTTGTTCTCGGAATACGTTATTCCGTTCGACATTGTGTGGGTGCAGATTATCCTCAGTGCCGCCATCATCGGCTACCTGCTCTACCAGGCGTTGAGCACACACATAGCCAACTATCTCTACATCGTGATGTTCACCCTCGGCAGCATAGCCTTCTTCTATTCTGCCGACTATGTGCTCAACAACGTGATGGAGCCTCACCAGCGCGTGCGCATCAACGTGCTGTTGGGACTGGACGAAGACTTGGCTGGTGCGGGCTACAACGTACACCAGAGCGAAATAGCCATCGGCTCGGGTGGACTGGAAGGCAAGGGCTTCCTCAACGGCACACAGACCAAGCTGAAGTTTGTGCCGGAACAGGACACCGACTTCATCTTCTGCACCGTTGGCGAGGAAGAAGGATTTCTCGGGTCGGCAACAGTACTGATACTGTTTCTTGCCTTGATTCTGCGCCTCATCCACCTGGCAGAGAGACAGCCGTTCAAGTTTGGCCGTGTTTACGGCTACTGTGTGCTGAGTGTCTTCCTGTTCCACGTGTTCATCAATGTGGGCATGGTGCTCGGACTGACGCCTGTCATTGGCATTCCCCTTCCCTTCTTCAGCTATGGAGGTTCTTCATTGTGGGGCTTCACCCTCCTGCTCTTCATTTTCCTCCGCATAGATGCGGGCAGGAATCTGGTGAGAACGTAGCCACGACAAACTTCGGGATGCCCCCAAGAGAGGGCATGCTGAAGTGAACCAATGGTGCCGCGTAGCTTCAGACTCCACGCTTTTCAATTCATCCGGCATTGGAGTGGCCGTTGCAATTCCAAAGTTCGGATTGATGCAAGACACGGATGGAAAATCAAGCGTCTACTTGTCTTTGTTTTCTTATCGCATTGCCGGATAACCGCATCGCACGCGCACGCACGCGCACGTAAAGTTTTTAGTTTTTTCACCACTATCTATCACTTTTCTCGATATCTTACATTATTCATCTGATTATAAGCAAGATAAACGGAGTGATGGATGCGTGACAGATGGGTTAACATCCATCACATCTATCACTAATGCGTCAATGGCCAAGTTTAAGCGGAATGCCCCCAATCAGTCCTGCTGTTTGGGCACTCCTTGCCTACGGCCGTGGCAAGGAGTGCCCAGCCAATAGGACCAGGTAGAAGTCGGCCTCCTTCGCATCGTAAGTCTGCCATTAACGGGGCATAAGTCTGCCATTAACAAGTTGCAACCGAGCAGTTAAACAGTTTTCTTCCGGAATCTGGAGTGATGATTGTATGTCATCGATAGAGCCAAACAGAAAAGCGGGCAAAAAGCCTTACACCCCAAAGCTACGATATCATGCGTCACTCCAAATTCCGGAAGCTCCATGTAGAGAAATATTCAAGTTGGGGTAAACAGCCAGAACCGTCATTCCATACGCAGTCCAAAGGCAAGCCAAGCACCGGCCATAAAATCAGCTGTTTAGGGGGAAACCACTAAAATCAGAAATGCAGCAAGTGATGGATAAGTGATGGATAAGTGATGGATGTAAGACGGGCAAAATCCACAAAGCTCTGTTATACAAGCTGTTTGTGCTTCAAAAGTGATAGGTGATAGATATTTTGGAAAAAACACTTTCATGTATTCAAAACAGAAGTGCGATGTTCGTCACAAGGAGAACACCGCACTTCCGTTTTTGGATAAGCCATGTAAACAATCCGTTATTTCAGGTACTTGGCCAAAGGACTCTTGATTTGTTTCAGTCCCTTTGCCACACTCTTGGCATTCATCTTAGCGCCGAGCAACGAGGTGTGGGTGTGGTCGTGGTTATAGTAGGCTTTAGCCTTCTCTTGTCCCTTCTTGTCGAGGAAATCGGCAGAGATGTTGTGCACATCCACCAGTTCCACGCCAGTTTCCTTAGCCACCTCACGATACCACTTTCCATAGGTGTCGTTGCGGCGTTCGATCTTGCCTTTGGGCCACTCGTTGCGGGGAGTGAGCGAAAGGAGAATAGGCGTTCCGCCCTTCTCGCGCACATCCTGGATGAACTTCTTCAGGTACCATCCGAACGAGTATACCACCTCATAGGTGCCCGATCCAGCCAGTTTATACACGTGGCTGGTGTCAGCAGTGCAAGCAATGACGCCACGCATTTTCTGATTGTCGATGGGGCCTATGTCGTTGTGGCCGAACTGTATGAGCACATAGTCGCCGGGCTTCACGCTGTTGTAGACCTTGTCCCAACGACCTTCATTGAGATAGGTGCGCGTGCTACGTCCTGCCTTGGCACAGTTCACGCACGTGATCTTCTTGGGATTGAACACCGTGTAGGCCTGTGAGCCCCATCCCCACATGCCGTCTGGATCCTTGTCCGTATTCTTCACGGTGCTGTCGCCCGTGATGAAGACCACGGGTTTTCCGTTCTCACGTTTCACCTCCACCGTATCGGGAATCACGTTGACCATCATGGCCTGCAGAGGAGCCAGCTGCGGATCCTTGCTTTCATAGATGCCCTCGGCAGCCGAACGTGCGTTCATCATCGCACCGAAGCGGCTGGTATGGATGTGGTCGGTGTAGAAATGGTAATGTTCTTTCCAACGGCCATACTTGTCGAGCTTGGAAGCGGAAATCTCGTTCAGGTCGACAAACGGCACATGCTCCTGCTCAGCCACCTGCTTGGCCCACAAGCCGAAGGTCTTGTTCACACGGACTATCTTTCCGTCAGCATCGTAAGCGTCGCGCGGTGTGAGCGACATCAGGATGGGATGAGCGCCCAAAGCCTTGGTCTCGCGGATATAGCGGCGCATATATTCGCCGTAGGTATAAACGGTTTCCTTCACTCCTGTCTCCTTGATGGTCACAGGAAGCGAATCGTTGCCTATGCCGGGAATACTGGCACGTGCACGCCCACTGTCATAAGGGCCATTGTCGTTGTGGCCGATGGAAATAATCACCCAGTCGCCCTTGCGGATGCCAGACTTGACTCCACTCCACAGGCGGGTATAGAACGTGCGGCTGCTGGTGCCGCCCAAAGCCTGGTTCTCAACGGTAATCTTGGACGGGTCGAAGAACATGTGCTCAAAGAATCCCCATCCCCACTGACCATTATTGCCATTGCCCAGCGTACCGTTGCGCATGGTAGAATTGCCCACAAGGAAGAGCACCGGATTGTTACCCTTTCGGCTGGAGCCTGCCGGCACACGAGCCATTTCGGCCTTGTTCAGGCTGTCGAGTGTCAAATCCACCACGTGGTTGACATCTTCCATCGGCTTGGCCA
>ULUS01022253.1_pt1 | contig 31588 bp, 25 predicted proteins | sample 1958761 | NCBI WGS metagenome assembly ULUS01 (sample SAMEA4835767, study PRJEB28245) | human gut metagenome | biome: gut microbiome; material: fecal sample | place: Denmark | collected 2008
AATCTGGAGGTCCTAGGTTCAAGCCCTAGCTGGTCCACATTGAAAATCAAGGAGTTAAGATAAAATCTTAGCTCCTTTTTTATTTGTCGGGAAAACAATGGGAAAACACATTGCTTTTGAAAACTTCCTGATTTTCTGCTAAACTTGGCATCGTATCAATCCAAGTAAAGCATGTAAATAAGGTCTCTCGGAGTATCATAATTGCGTGGGAAAACAGTAGGGAAAACAAGTTTCTGTCTATTTTTCCTCTTTCAAGTACACATTTTCATTCTTCATTTTTGGGGTGTTCCACAATCGCGTGCACCTCAATTTTTTATTTCCACCTTGTACAAGATAATCATCGTGCCGTATGACTCGCCTTAGAGTTATGCGGCTCATTTTGTATGTCCCTATATCAAAAGCGCTTGTTACCCCCCCCTATTTTTCAGTCTTTTGTCTTGCCTAAATCTTAAAATGTATTTCAAAACCATACAGAAAAAACTTGTTCAATTTTTGGCGTATAGCACCCTTAATTCTTCATCGGCTTAAACAGACTACCTTTGCCTTCGAATTCCAAATCAGGGGAGTTCAAAGATGGTTCATGAACCGAAAAAGAATGTTTAACCGGAACGTCAGGAAGTACAACTGACGGACCACAAAAAAGAATTAGGTGTTATGACAAGATTAGTTACAATAGAGCAATTGCTTGAAAAGCCCATCTGCATGATGTCGGGCGAGGAGTTTGTTCTGCTTCTCCAAAACGCTGAGAAGCAACCGGCAAAGGTACCTGCCGAGGTGGTACTAGAGAGACATTACGAATATGGCATAGCTGGCATTGCCAAGATTTTCGGCTGTAGCATACCCACTGCCAACAGAATCAAGAAGAGCGGCGTTATTGACTCCGCTATCACTCAAATGGGGCGCAAGATAGTCATTGACTCCGAGTTGGCATTGAGCCTTGCTAAGGATGCTGGAACGCTGAAAGATTAAATCAATACCCTTATGACGTACATTGATTATATGAATCAGTTTTGGCGTGTCGCATCGGTTCGTCCGATACCAGCAAGCGAAGTGGCTATGTATGCATTCCTCGTAAACGAGTGCAACTTGCGCTACTGGAAGATGCCAGTACCATGCCCTACATATTATATCTGTGAGTCACTGCATTTATCGAAGCAGACTGTCATGACTGCCAGAAGACATCTTGCAGAGAAAGGTCTTATCAAATTTGACAACGGAAAGTCACGTTTCCTACCGTCCAATTACTACCTGCTGGAGTTGACGGCAGACTTGATGCATGGCTTGATGCTTAATAATAAAGATAAAGACAAAGATTATATTAAAGGTCAAACTCAAAATCCTAATTATGATACAAGTTCCATCAAATATAGACGTAGGCCAATTGAAGTCCGTACTGCTTCAGCGGAGGATTATGAAGCAGCTTTTTAGGTTGCCGATGTCAGCAGAACAGGCATACAACTGTCTGCTTGCCGCAACTATAGCAGAAGTAGAGTTCCGTCATCGCAGTTTCTATGAGAATAATGATAACAAGGCTCAACTGCGCCAAATGGCTGACTGGCTAACGAGTGGCAGCAGCAAGTTCGGCATATTGCTATGCGGCGGATGTGGTAATGGAAAAAGCACCTTGCTTAAGGCGTTTCAGCAACTGCTGAACTATCTCGCCATTCCGATGCATGACGGTCAAGGCAACTATGGCATACAGATTACCGATGCCAAATTTGTTGCTCATCTTGCCAGAACTGACTACTCAGCATTCCTCCGACTATCTCATAAGGACATGCTCGGCGTTGATGACCTTGGCACCGAGCCGCAGGAGGTCATGGATTTCGGCAACGTCGTGACTCCTGTCATTGACTTGCTGACAAAACGGTATGATGAGCAGCTGTTCACCATCATCACCACCAATCTTACGCCCAAGCAGATTCGTGACCATTATGGCGACCGCATCGCCGACAGACTTAATGAGATGGTAGAGAAAATAGTATTTACCAATGGTACTTATCGTACTAACAAATCTTAAAACCCAAATTACATGGAAATGGAAAAGAAACATTATTGCTTCACGCTGTCAGAAGAACAGCTGAAATTCCTGCGTAGCAAGAAATACAAGATTGACCGCATGGAATGCTTCATGTCACTTGTAGAACTCGCTGAACGTGATACGAAATTGGTGTCGATAAGTAAGACCCAACAGGTTGAGATATTGCGCGGGCAAGTGATGGTTGACAATACCCAACTCGCCAAACTTTGGAACAAAGACCGCAAGACAGTTCCAAAGATTATAGAGGCTATGGAATCGTTGGGTATTTCCTCTTCGCAGAAGGTGGGTGAGAACCGCATCCACACGCTTCACTCCCTGTCGGGTTGGTATGTGAATGGTCAATTCTACGGAAATAGCTTTGCCCAGAAACGCTATGCGGAGAAGAATGCCATCACGCACAAGGAGGTCCCGCCTGTCAGGGTTATTACGGTTGAGAGTCCAGACGACACAAACAAGGACGGCTGTGTTTCTCCACAACACAGCAACAATTTCCCTATCGGTAATGAGGATAAGGTTTCTTCTGCCGATGCAGTCGTGTCACAGCCGACACCATAATCTAATGATAGTGGCAATGTGGATAATTCTCATTCGGACGTAAAATCTTCCGATACCTCTCTGAATAACATTCCCCTTCCGTCCGACATCATAACTGTTTCCTCTATTGAAGTCTATGACAATATGAACGGAGGGAAAGGAAAAGAGCTATCATCCAAACAGTAAGAAGAGTTCGCTTACATCCAGACGATAGCCCATCGTCTGGTTACAGTAGCTTACAAATGGTTGCTGGCGGCAACGCCCATAACAGCTGCAATAGCGATGAATGACGTACCACAGGAAACAGGTCTGCGACCTGCACCGTCCATCTATACCAAGGGAAGCTTGCCGATGCTGGACGCAAGTCAAACCCAAACAGACTCCTAAGCCCTAATGGGAATCTCGCAGTTAAAAGTGCCGTCAATTTAGAGGTACTTTTCAAGAAATCCTTTTGTAGTACAAAACAGGTGTCCCCGTTTCTGTCCTCCCAAAAGTTTCTTTAGCTACTCGCAGGCTCGCAGACCGTGTCCTTTTTATTAACTGTTTTACAATCATCCCATTTTATCAGAACGAAGTAACATGAAGAAAAAACAGATTACAAAGAAACCACAGACCAGAGTGCACGCCTTCAGGTGTACTGATGAAGTCTGGTCAAAGCTCAAAGAGAAAGCCAAATCTTGTGGACTTAGCCTAAATCGCTATCTCACCGAGACAGGCTTGAAGCACCACCCACGGAAACGACTCACCAAGGAAGAAGTCGATGCCCTCAATTCGCTTGTTTTTGCCAGGACGGATTTAATAAAAGTCAGCAGCGTCCTTCTAGGCAAAACGGAAGTGGAAAAGTTGAAACTCTTCAAGTCGGAGAAGTTCATGTCGTGGTGGCTAAAGGCAAGTACGGAACTAATCCGACATTGGTACAGCATCGAGAGCAACATCACTTCTCCTGTACTGACCAAGGAAGGAGGTGCATCATGATTATGCTCGCAAGCGTTGTGTCCTACGGTGGCAATGCCGTGAGGTACGCACTGGAAAAAGAGAAGGCAAAGTTGGTCAAGATCAACCACATGCCTGATGGCATCGACACGACCGCCATCTGGTACATGATGAAGCATCATTGTGAACTCCATCAACAGGACAGAACGGTGGGGAGGAAGTTGGAACGCTTTATGGTGCAGTTTGTAATTTCACCCTCAAAGGAGGAGGCAAAGAACTTCACCATGAATGATTGGGCGAACCTCGGTGATGAAGCATTGGAATCTTTGGATGCCGTCGGACTTATCCCCAAGGGAATGGGTAGACAGGTCAAGACTAATTTCCGTAGCTCCATGAATGTGTCGGGGTTACATTCCGACTCGAAATCGGGAACGCTGCACCTTCATCTTGATTGCTGCCGTGTCGACCTTGATGGCAACACCAATGACGTCCACGATATTCACGACCGAGCAATGATGGCTGCGGAGATTATCAACATGAGGCATGGCTGGAAGCAGTCCGAGGAAATACGTGATATGCGTAAACAAGAGATTGAGGACTTCTGCGAATATACCCTTCAGAAGATGCAGGAGTTTGACATTGACTTCTACTTCAAGATGCTTCGGATGAAGGGCTATGAGGTGGCACCTCGCTACGACAAGAGCAAGCGCCTTGTTGGCTACACCATCGGCAAGAATGCCTCAGTGTTCAAGGCTTCAGAGATTGGTCGCAGGTTCATGGCAACGCAACTTGAAGCCACTTGGAAGAAGTACCATCCGAAACCTACCCAAGTCAGGATGAAGCCAGCAGCACCCTCCGTTACACAAAGCATCCGTCCAGTTCGTCCGACAGCCCAGACAACGAAACCTACCCGGACCAAAGCCTCGCCTATTACCCAGCCGAAGGCAGAGACTTCCTTCACCTTTTATAATATCAACACACCGCAAGGCACAAAGATGGTCAAGATTCCAAACATTGTTAAGGACATCTTCATTAACGAGGCTCAGATACCAGAAGGCAACGATGCTGCCACTATTGAGAATGTTGCAATGCTTCTCTTTGCAGGATACATCGATGCTGCCACATCCATGTCTGAATCTTGTGGAGGTGGCGGTGGTTCAGCCCCTGAGTCTGATTGGGACAAGAAGGACGACGAGGACGATTTGAAGTTTGCCCGTCGCTGTCTCAATATGGCCCATTCAATGTGTAAAACAAAGTCAGTTAAACGCGGCTACCACCGCTAAAATCACAAAACTATGATTAGAAAAAGCAGAAACAATAAAATTCCGCCTGTGCCTGAGCAGAGCAGAGATCAGCTTGACTTCGACGAAATGATGAGCGAAGCTAAAGATGAAATTCAGGAACGTGATGCCGAAGACGCCATCATCAGCCGTGTGCCGGAACTAAAGCAGTTGAGTAGCAACATCGACAAGGCAACCAATACTTTTGCAAATGCCAGGCTTGGTCTGGAATCGGCCATCCAGCAGTACCAACGTGCTGAAAACAAGTTGGGCAACGCTGTTACGACCATCAGTGACAAGCTTGACAACATCAACACACATATTGATAATGCAATAGAGAATGCGCCCACAAAGTTGAAAGTGACAGTAACGCTATGTGATGTGGATTGGCAGAAAATACAAGACCTGCTCCGCAAGCAGCGAGAATGGTTAATCAACCAATCACAAACAACTGTTCAGAGTGTCAATGCCATGTTAGTCGAAGAGCGTAAGAAAGCCATGAACCGCTACAAGGAATACGATGGCTGCTACCTCGGGCATTATGCCCAATGGTTCTTTTGGTTCTTCTTCACCATTGGCTTCTCTGTGGTGGCAGGAGGTATCGCCATGCTGATAGCGTAGCAATATGGGCCGTAATCAAGAGGAAACCACCTCCGTAAATTGCTACGGTGGTTTCCTCTTGATTTATTCCAGAACCTCCCAATGCCCTCCAAAGTCACCGCCAACACGCCGAATCATATTATTCTTTCTCAGTTTCTTTGTATTCCAATATACACCATCCTCCGTGATACCACAGGCTACTGCAAGTTCCTTATTAGTTATTTGAGGGTTCTCCCTCATCAGTCTTATTATTTTCTCCGCCGTTTTCTCCGTAGTTTTTTTGGAACTCTCCGTAGCTGTCTCCGTAGTTTTTTCACCTGTCTCCGTAGTTCTCTCCGTAGTAGTAACCGTAACCCTTTCCGTAGCGGCAGAACCGTTTCTCTCATCAATATCAGAATCTGGCTTGGTGCCACAACCTGCATGTATAGGGATATGGATGAGGAATGTCAGACGATCATCCGTAGTCTCAAAGGTAGCACGGGGAGAACCATTAACAGCCAATTTCTCTTGGATAGTGGGTACTCCAGTTGAACGCCCTTCCGTCAAGTCCAATTCTTTCAAGAAGTCACCCAAGCGACGATTACGATAACGGCGACTCTTCAAACTGTCGCCCTTTTCAATAGCTGACATAGGAATGCTACGGTCAGGACCAGGGCAGTTGAGAATGGTGATGCCGTCAGGTTCAATGGTTATCTCCACAGGTTCATGTTGCAGGTAATCTCTATGATACATTGAGTTGACTACAGCCTCCTCCAAAGCATCATACGGATAGTTCCAAAAGCGGTTGGCTTCCTGCTGACCAGACACTTTCTGCACCGTTTCAAATAGGACATTCGTTTCCAGATAATCCATTGTCTGCTTGATAATCTGCGGAACACTTCCTTTGAATGTCTTTTCCGTGAAGTTATGTGGATTCTTCACTTTTCCTTCGGGAAACGTTACCACATCTATCTGTGTATAAGGAAAGAACTTCTCTGGATGCTCACAGAACATCATCGCTGCCACATTCTTGATTATGCGATTCTCTGTTGGCCCAGTCATCAGTTCCATTTGCTCCAGTGTTTCTGGCACAGGTTGGGTAAATAGCGAAGCCTCCAGTTTACTGCCGATGGTGGCAAGATAGTCACGAAGCAACACCATAGAGATGTCACCCATGGCAATACTCGGGTTCGGGCGTTCATCGAAAGGCACACGGTTTGTCATATCCCTCAGTTCGTCCAGCACTTCGCCTTTGGCAATGATGCTGCTCGAACCGCTGCGAATGTAATACCGCATCTGCTTCGCTTTTGCCGTCACATCCTGAGGAATGGCATAAGGTCGGTTTACTCCAGACGGTGCCCATATCACCAACACCTGCTGCCCGTCCACCTCCTCCACAGAAGTTCGCGGCAGATAATAAGGGTCGAACATGTTGTTGAACCCAACCATCTGTTTCAAGATTCCGTCCACATCTTCAATGTTGATACCAGTGACGGGTCTTTTAGCGATACCATATTCATTCTCTTCAACACCCACGAGCACATAACCGCCTCCGAGGTTGTCAAAATCGTTAGCAAAGGCACAGATACTGTGGTAAATATCCACAGGGTTCCAGCCTTTCTTGAACTCAATCCTGCTTCCCTCGACTTTCCGCTTGTTTAGTAAGTCTTCTATGTTAATTGGTAGTGCCATATTCTTATAACGTCTTATTGCTTAATGTTATTATGATTCGTTCTGCTCTTTGTCCCATCTGCCGTATTATTAATTGGTCAAATAAATATTTGATTAATGATTTCTATTTCCTTTGGATGTATTATTCCATCAGCCTCAGCCATTCCAGTAAACAAAGTCTTTGCAAAAGTTTTATTCTCATCGGACATTCCACAGATAATAAGTTTTGATTGTATATCATCAATGTTTGAAATGTCCTCTATATCATGGATTGTTATAGAAAAGTCACTATATGTTTGATTCATATATTCCTCTTCTTTAGGATGAATAATGCCATCTGCTTTCATTATGTGAGAAAGCACTTTTACAATGGCATATTTTTCTATTGTTGTAAAACTATTCATAATGCCTGATTATAGAAAAAGTTGTGATATGTATCGTTACCAATATTAATTATATACATGTTCTCCCTTGCACGAGTTATCGCCGTGTATATAGTTTGAGGCGACATCGGGCGGAATGTCGTATTGTGCAAAGCGAAGTCACTTTCAAGAATGACTATAACGGAAGGAGATTCCCATCCTTTGAAACTTTGTATGGTAGAGATTTTCAAGCAACGCTTCTCCGTGGTAAACAATTGCTTTCTTGTTCGATCAAGCGCTTCAAAGTCTCTATTAAATTTCCAATTAGCTGCCCTTTCATCAGAAACGTTATGTATCTGTTTTAACTTCTCAAGGGCTTCAGTGGAAATAAATGTTATTTCTGTTTGCTCATTTGTCCTTTGACGATAAAGGGTGTCAATATTACGCAGCAATTTTGTTGATGACGCAAGCACAACGAAATCTCTTGCTTCGTTGCTGTCATTGGAAATGATGGTTATTATATTGCTTACAAGAGCATCTGTGGTATTATTTTGTCTCATGTCAATATACGTTAGAATTTGGAAATTGAAAGTATTTGACATGATGTTCTCTGTTGTTATATCATCAGAGGGTAGATTTGCCATAAATTGCGCTTGAAATGCTGTGGCAAGATTTGCAAGGCGAGGATTGGTAAATCTACGACTGGTCGTTAATTGTCGATTCCATTGTCCTCCAATTACACCTAAGCGAATATCGCCATTTGTATCTAAAGGTCGTTGATATACATTTTGTTTAGGGTCTCCAAAAACGACCAATTCACCATTAGGTTCCAAGAGAAAATTCTGCATAATGATGCGAAGCCATTCTGTTGTATAGTCTTGTACTTCATCAACGAAGACAGCTGAATACTTCTTGTGATTTCTTGAATCACCAAAGAATGTTTCATCTTGATAAGAGCCAAATTCTACATGCAGCTGACATTCGGCAGCACGTATTCTAAAAAACTGATGATATGGATATACGTCTATTTTTTCCCATGAGAAATCCTCACGAATTTCTGAAAGTCTAAACTTTAGATAATTGGCTAATGTAATGTTATATGTCAAAACTAAGACATCACCTCCTGTGCGTTTCATGGCATTCACAGCCCTAAAAGCAAGTACCTGTGTCTTTCCAGAACCAGCGACTCCACTTATCTTCTGTTGTGTTACACTGCTTTCAGATAGTCGTCTCTGTGCTCCAATAGGCCGCATATCAATTCGTCCTTCTTGATAGGAATGCCAGGATGGAGATATTATCTTGGCCAATTTCCGTCTAACAACATCGTCAAAAGCGTTGTTGTTATACAGGAAGCCTGTAGTAGTATATAAATTTTGTGTTACGTCTCTTTCTTCAATAAATTCCTTACCAAAAATATAGGTAAAATTAACAACGTTTCCTTTGTATCCAAAGAAATCCTTTATCTCGTCAATAGTATTTTCCGAGAATATAACCACCTTTTTTATAAGGCTAAAATTCCGGCTGTCCACAATTGTACTCATCAAAAGTTCTTCTATACCGTCCTTGATGCTCGATTGGCAAAGGCTTATAAGGTCAATAGGAGATTGATACAGTTGCCCATGTACATCTATTTTCTTTTTATCTTCTGATAAAGTACACTCACTAAGATTCTCCTCAAACACGTTCAGCAAAAGCACACCCTTATTCGGTCTGACAATAATAAAATCTGCTGTGACTTCGTTTACTACAGCATCAATATACATTATGTCATCCACAGACAAAATGTTCTCCAGTCTCCATGCAATTCTTGCTTTTTGAGGTGATAGTACATGGTTTTGTATCTGCAAGCGCAGGTCGTATTCATTATATATTGCCTCATGACTCTCACCCACCAAAGCTAATCTGTTGAGGTCTATTGTTGCACCATTATACTCAAAACATCTTGTCATGCATGTATAGGGGTGAGCCGTTCTCTTTGTACGTGCATAGCGTACACTATCTATCTGGCTGAAATAATTCTGTTCACCAAAAACAGAACAGAACTTTTCAAGTCTATACGCAGCACCATTTTTGGGACCAATACATAGAACGAAATGTTTACCATGTGCAGATGCCACCATCCTTGCAACTGCTCCCAAGTCGATAGTAGTTACATCCAATATATTAGAAAATATGTGGATGACGTTATTATACCTATACCCGATTGGGCTAAGGGTTTCTCCTTCAGCTATGCCGTTTGCCGGAAGGAAAAGGTTTTTTACGTCTATTTCAACTGTATCATGTGTTAATGTGCGGATATTGTCATTGGCGCGTTCTATGGCACTACGTGAAGGCTCTATAAGCGTAACTTTTCTTAGCCATTGAAGTAAATTGCGTTGCCTTAACACTTCAATTATGGTAGCAGAACCAATACCTTGACCGCATCCCCAATCAACAATCTCAATACTTCCCTGAATATCATTAAAAGGGAAATTCATCATTGCGGCTCGGCATTTGGTTACATGCATATCTCCGTATGCAGACATATAACAATTTAGAGCCACATCACTTGCCAATAGATTTATACCTCGTTTTAACTCTGGATGTGTCCAGGGTCTTCCTTTATATTCTATTGGTAACGCATCGTGACAATAATCAATAATGTCATCAATGCTATTACATTGTCTTATGTCTTCTACGTAAGGCATAACTATTTCCCAGTTATTGTATCTGCAAATCTATTATCTTGATGTTGTTTCCAATTCTGCAATGCCAACTGCTTGGTCGAGTTGGCATAGCAATACTCACAAAGATGTGGGCAGGTGTTATATTCACCAATATCCTTAGAGGCCATGCACTCACAGAATGGTCGCTGCCCTTGGTCTTTCTTGTGCTTACTGATGAAATAATGGTTATGAGGCAGGAGGATTGCTCCTTCTGGCAACTCAGGCTCGCCAAACAGTGTCGGAGCCGGAATATCCTCAATCTTCACCTTCATAAAATCCATCAGTTCCTTGTCATCCCAAGCAAGGCGGGTGATAAGGTCACCATCGATGCAGCGGTTGTGCTGGATGCCATATTTCGATATGTCTATCTTTTCACCGCATGTAGCAAGTTGGAAATTCCAGCCACGTTCTCGATTCATGGAAGATAGCTTGTCAGCGAACTCTTCCATTTGCTCGATTTCCCACTCATGGTATGGTATGCCGTTGGCTTCAAGATTATGCTTAACTTTACGATACATGGCAATATCAGCATAACTGAACACCAGCTTCTCAGTATAATCTTTCAGTTGGTCACCAATATACTGTACTTTCTGGAGTAAATTATCCACAGATATATCGTCCGTCAGTATCATGGGGTCAAACCGCCAAATGACCGTGCCCTTTCCTAGCTGCGCGACAAGCAATTTGAATGTTTCTATGCGTGTTGCAAGAGAAGGAACTTTTTCCAACTTCTCTTGTTCATAGTCATTCAAAGTGTACTGGACGTAGCACTTGATGTTGCGTTCCTTCAAAATATGAAGATATGGCAACAATGGACGAGGATTCTTCGACCAGAACACGATGAAGCGAGTATTCTCATACGAGACGTATGACTTCACCCCATTGAACGGATTCGTCCATGCAGAATAGCCTTTCTCCAAACGATGGAAGAACCAGTCAGCATAGAAAGCTGGAATGTCAGTACTTCTACTTGCTGAAACGATGAGAGGAGCCTGTGCTTTCACAGACTGTCCATTTATCATTATTTCAGTATATTTCCATGTTGCCATATCTTGATTATTCTTTATAGAAACTTAAAGGTTACAATTCCCAGATAGTTTTTGCAATCTGAGAGTACAAAACACATCTTTGCTCTATAGCTGATTTGTCAAAATGAGCATAAGATTTGAAGTCAAGATGCTTAGAACTTACAAAGGACGTAAAGTTCGGATTATTCTGATATGCCTGAGGACAAAGGGACTTTGCCAGCAGGTTCTCTTTCACATAGTGTGTAATCTTTTCATCCTCTTTCATATCATTATATGATTGGTTCGTTCCATTGGGAAGTAGCACCAGATTACCAATTTTATTACGGAAACGCATAAATTCTTCTGGATGCTCAAACTCATCAGTATGTCGGTCAAAATGATCACTCCAAATATGTTCTATCTCAAAAGGCTTGCATCCAGGATTTGTCATATAGCGCTTGAAGTTGTTGCCCATTCCACTCTGTTCCTCAATATAGGCAGTAATGCGACATAGGAAATACTTTATGAATGGGCCGTTTTGTCCGTGCAAACGAAGGTCATTCATACCTGTATCAATGTCTAAATCTTCAACACGCTCTCTTAAAACTTCCAACATTTCGTCATAAGTTTTATTACGCAATGACTTGATGATATTGAACATTGTGTAAGCAATGGACGAAGCTGTATATGACCGGAAATTAATTTGTCTTCTTACTACAAATCCGTCCAAGAACCGCGCAACCAAATTCATCTTCCTCTTGCATTCATCATCACTATCGTCAAGGTTAAGACCTGCCAACATCATAGGGAATGCCAAATATGGAGAGATTCCTCTAAATTGGTTATAGTAAACCCATTCCAATCCAGATACAATATCCTTTTGTGCCTCCTGAATTAGAACATATTTGTTGAAGAAGAAACGATAGTTGGTATCAAGGAAGTTTTCCATACTTCCATTGATTGCATCCTTTAATCGCCCCTTCTCATAGTTATCCCGGAACCAACTATGGAAACGCACACCAATATGTTCGAAGTCCTCATCAACAGCCCCAGCTTTGCTCTGACGTTTTGTTTCGGCAAACTGCGAGCGCATCCATACGGTGAAGAACGCATTATCATAGTCTTTACCATATGAAAGCAGTTGATGCATATCTCTCTTCCACTGTTCATTGATGGCTGTTCTTTTTGCATCATCATGGAACTTAGAGAGGATGAACCCCTTCAGCATATCACTATTGGTGAGGTTGAGTCCTCTGTCATTCATCGTCTCAAAGATTGTATAGGCATTCTCTTCCGAATATGCTTCAATCTTTACGATGACGATATTATTGATGACCCAATACATGAAACTTTCAAGAGCTTGACCTTGAAGATCGTCAGGAAAACTGTCCTTTATGTCATTATAGCGGTCTGCCATAAAACGCACGCTATCCTCGTCTGTATCTTTTGGTGTATACTCATTGTTGTTATAGAGTCCATCCAGACAATCCTTGCGCTCAGGTACTTGGATATTAAAGGATTTCTCTCCATAGCTGTCACTGAATATCATATTTTGCAAAATAGCTCCCTTCGCAACACCAATAGCATGATACAGATATATCAATAGAAGAGTTAATGATGTTATACGTTGCTGGCCATCAATGATGCTCATAGTGGCATCATCCTTAGCAATAACAACTATAGACCCCATAAAATATGAGGCATAATTAGCAACATCTTTTGTGGAATGCTCTGGCCGATAATCAGCACGGAATGCATTATATAGGTCATCAATTAACTGGTCTATATTCTCTTTTCTCCAACGATATTCCCTTTGGAAATAGTCGATGGAATACTTATTGTTGCTCAAAATATCCTTCAAGGGATATTCCTTGGCTACTATCTTTTTGTTTTGAATCGTGCTCATATATTTCAAAAAAACAAGACAACAAGTTATCTATTTAACCATTCGGATAATTTTATCGCCCTTTTAACCCCATAATTATATACTACATAATAGCCTTCATAAAAGGCATTAGGGAATCCTTCCCGCCTGCAATAACCATTGATGTATTCGATAACAGGATATAACTCTAAGTATTCACTGCCTTTCCAATTCGTATGGTCATCTTGTTTTAGAGGGAATAGAGCAATCTTCTCATTATCATACTTCTGTGCATCCCCATAACCTAATTCCCAATTACACCATTTGGAGGCAATAGCACCATCAGTTGCGACAAGAATAAACTTGTCATATTGTTTAATTTTCTTCTTGATATTATCAGCAGTCTTTCCACATGTGTATGCAGGCATGGATGGATCAAGCCAATCAACATAAACCCAACTGTCTATCTGTTCTAACAGATTTGCCACTTGTTTCAATTGTGCCAAGTCATCATGTTTGTGTGAAAGGAAAACTGTGCATTTCTTACCTGTATAAAAAGCACGATGACTATCTTGCTCACGAGTATTTATGCGAGCATTGGGAGTTCTGCTACTTAGTTGACTAAGAGTTAAATACATATGCAACTATTATTTAATCTAATTATCAAAAAGGCAATACTTGCTAACAAAGGAATTCAATAGAAAAGAACCATTGTTATTGAGAACATTACTTTTAGAAAACATTCAACCTTGAACCTCCTCGGATTAAGATAGTATTGCCCATCAGTATTATTAGCTTTACGCTTAATCAACATTTCTTCGTACATCTTTCGATATTTCTTTTCTGTCTGAAGGAAAAAAGTATCAAGAATCCAAAAGCAAACAAATGGAACAATGGTTGTAAATATTAGCGTAACGGGATCACTAAAGTTTTGCGCTTTAGTAAATGCTGTCACTCCGGCGAATATAGTCAAAGCCCATCCTTTTAACATAAAAGAATTCTGGGCCATTCGATTAATGCACCCTTGAATTAAATCAATTTCTTTAAAGAGTTCATCTTTTTCCATAGTTATACCTCCTTAACAATATTATATAGATATTTGTTGTTTTGTCTTTCAACAGCTTGATTGATATAATAATCCGGCATTAAAATGAAATCTGACCATTTTATTGCCTCTATATAAGAGCAGTTGCCATAATAGTGGTAGTTCAAACATTGTGGACAAAGCTGTCTGTTAGGTGACTTTATATTAAACTTGTTGTCGCGAATTATTTTAAATAACCTATCAGTATGGTGAGTTGTAGAGCCACATGCTGTTTTTGAGAAATAATACTCATAACTACCTGAAGAATCTGGCAAAACTATCGCCAATACAGCATTTGTATGACTTGTTCTGTCATTTCTAGTCGTTTCTTTTAATGAGAATGAAACTTCCCATGGAATCCATTGACTTCTGTCACTTCGATAATTATTCCTCATGTTGGGAGAAATCATAACAATCGTAACAGAACTGTCATAGATTCTGTCTTTTAGTTTTTCCCAAATGGCATCTTCAGAGAGGTTACTAAGATCCTCGTCATCTGATTCGCCTTTGTAGATATGGTTAGTAGAATCGAAATAGTCTTCTAACTTATCTACATACGTCCTAACAGTTGTAGGATTCCAAAATGAATGTCCTGGAAGATTCTCCACATTGGAATCTGCGTGTTTATATGAAATGAAAATCTTTTTTCCCATATTTTCAGTCTTTGTTTCTGCTTATAATATTATACTATCTAATGTCGTAACAAATGGCATATACCTGATTTCGCCTCTTCTCTGTGTTTTGAGAATATCAATGTTGCCCAAGTCTGATGGACTTTGGGGATTATATTCAAGCAAAAGGTACTTAACGGCATCTTTCTCCAGTCTCTTGAGGTAATCTGACGGAACATTGTCTGGCTCAACCAACAGAGGTTCTTTTGTTAATCGATATGCCTTTGGATTACTCCAGTAGTGGAACATCAGATACTTCAAGCTTTTATATGCCGCCATCTGTTCATCTTTCAACAAGTCCTCCTTTATGCCTATAGCAATCTTTCCAGCAGCTTCTGTTTTTTGACGGGCTTGGGGTTGACCGATGGCATACATCAATATCAAATCCAGTTTCTCTTCTAACAAAGCCTCTCGTTTTGTCTTTGGAAGGTCAACAGGAATGCTTCCATATATAAAGATATCTTCTGCAGCCATCAGTGGCTCGAATTCCACATCTTCGTAGCGATGCAATGGAATGACGGTCGCATCACGCTGCTCCGCATCATACCCCGCAGACTCCAGTTCCGTAATATTCATACCTGTCACGAACAGGTACATATCGATGACAATGCGAAGGGCTGCGTCCACTTCCTGCTCAGAAATATGAATGCTACCGTGCGACTCTTCATTCCGAAGTTGCCTAACCATCGTGAGCCTCTGATAGAATTCCTGAAATGCGGGGTTAGGATTATTCTTCAAGCCCCTTAGCGCAGGGAATGCAAATATCGCATTTGAGAGCGTTGCACCTTGCCCTTCTTCTCTGGCAGTCAATTCTTCGCCATGAATTAGGTAATAAAGCTTCTTTAGATACACCTCATAGCGCATCAACAGCATGTCCAGATACATTCGTTTGTCTGTCAGCGACAATCCTTCAGCCATGCACACCATATTTAACGACTCTTTCACCACATTGTCCATGCCGTCAAGACTTGGCAAAGAAGGCGTGTTCAGCACCATAAAGAGATTTCGTGTGGTCTCATTGAAACTACGCATATAGCGTGACAGACCTCTGAAATGACTGGCGAATGCCTCAATGATTCTTTGCCGGAGACTTCTCTCATTATATTCAGGACGCATCTTCTGACGGGCTAATTCCATCAGGGCCTCCATAGAGAACTCACCTGACACTGTTCCCGTGGATGTGGTGTCGTAATCGAAGTCTGACTCTCCATTCTCAACATGGTGCAAGTCTGCCAAGAAGATAGCGAACAGCTGTTCCGCATTGTCGATGAGCATCTGCTTGAAACGTTCCACCTGAACAAAGTCAGTACGAGTCCTCAGACTTCGACGATACCTCGACTGTACCTTCTTATACTCTACAAACTTTTCATCTTCCGTGTAGTTGTCGTCCTTAGCGTAGGCACAAAATTCCTGGTCAGCCTTGATGTATTGGAACATCAGACCGATTTCCTTCAACCACAACTGCGCTTGTTCAGCGGACAGTTGTTCTGACTCATGCAATCTTTGCAGAATAGCCAGCACTTGCTCCATGCTCTTTCCTTTCGGACGTTGCGGACCTGACCCCCCGCATGGCCCATGACCTACACCTCTACCACCGTTACCTTCATCATCAACCAATGTGATACCGGCATCTTCGTCGCTGTCTATCACCTCAAACTCGTATGGCTCTTCGATATTTCGATTTGCCACCTCTCTGTAGATATGACAGTAGATTTGCCAGAACATCAGGAAAACCTCATCATAATACTTGCTGTCAATCACGAAAACATCTTGCAGCATACGGATGCTGGAGAAGTAATGTCCTACCGAGTTACGCAGTTCACGGGCTGTATTTATTTCAGGTATATAGTCGGCATCTGTGGGCTTTAAGTTGTTCTCCTCGTTGTGTTTTTTTGCTGCAGCTTCCTGGTTGAAGCACTGCTCAATCCAACTACGCAGTCCATCTTCCATCTCCAGCACAAACTGTGTGTCTTCACGTTCGCGCTGATACCGAGAGAACCACTGTTGAGAAGGTTCACTGGCCAGCATCTGCCTATAAAGAAGCGCAACCAGCCTTGCTTCACCTTCAGGATTGAAGTCAGATACAACCATATCGCAATATTCCCTGAATGCCGTTTTGATATTGGCAACATTCACGTTCTTCCACGAGCAATCCACGATGTGGCAGTCTTCCTTGTGCTTATTGTATTTGCGGTTCACACGACTGATAGTCTGAATGGCATTGATGCCGCTGATTTCTTTGTCGAGGAACAGCGTATGTAGCTTCGGCTCGTCGAAGCCTGTCTGCAACTTATCGACCACAATAATCAATCCGTTCTTTGCCTGTCGGAAGTTCTGAATCACCTTTTCTTCACTCACTCCACCATTCAGTGTGGCACACGACTCATGCCGTTGGTCATCGCTATATACAATGGCTATAGGCGCATCCTTGTATTTCCTGAACTCCGGTTCCTCGCATTTCTTGGCATACAGGTCACGGATGATATAGAAATATCTGATGGCATTGGGTATGCTTGTTACAGCCAACATAGCTTTACCCTCACCACGAATCTTCTTATAAACCAGACTTACCAAACGCTCTACAACGAATGATGCTATCTTCTTCATTCGTTCCTCTAAATCGTAGATTTTCTGTTTCCGCAGCACGATATCGATATCCTCTTCGTCATACTCATCTACTCCTTCCGGAAGTTGAAAATCTACAGGAACAGCGTAAGGTATGATAACCTTTGTGGGATCCAGGATGAAGCCGTCTTCAATGGCTTCACGCATTGTATAGCAGTCGAATGGCACCCAGAAATGCTTTGTCATGGTCATCTTGAATTCACCGAACTTGCTCAGCGTCTCTTTGCTTGGAGTAGCCGTGAAACCAATCAGCAGGTTTTTCTTTACGACAGTTTGGCTGCCAACATTGAACGTCTGCTGCAAACGGGCGAAAATATCAATCATCTCCTGATTGTTCTCGCCTGAGTTGCTGCGGTGTATCTCATCAATGAGGAATGCCACACGCATCTGCTTCAGTTTCTTTCCTGCAGCAGACAAAGCGTCTTGCAGGTCAAGGAACTTCTGGATATTGACAACGATAATGCGGATTTTGCTATCCAATGCAGTGATGAACGTATCTCTGTCAACGGCTTCCACAAACATCGACTTGTCAATGTTCATGTTCATCATCATGGTGTCCAACTGGTCGCGCAGCTGCAATCTGTCAACGACTATCATCACCTTGTCATAGGCTAATTCGCCCTCGTAGCGATAGTCTTTCAACTGCAAGGCTGTCCAACCGATAATATTGCTCTTGCCAAAGCCTGCTGCATATTGCATCAACAATGAATAGACATATTTGTTATTGCAATAACGTTCGCGAAGCAGGATATACTCTTCAATCTTTGGGCCTGGGATGCCCAGTGCCTGCATCTCCTTGCGCAGTTTGTTGATATAGTAGTTAGGCTCTTTCTCATGGTCCAGCATTTCCTGAATGCGTCCCATAATCTTGTCGCATCCGAACTTCTGTTTCGGACGCGGGGCAATCAAGTGCCCGGTATTAGACGTACGTTCCTTGACTCCGTCCTTTTTTACATATTTGTATTCGATGAAATTATAATAGAGGATTTCTTTCTCTATCATCTTCTTCGAATACAAAGCTCGCATCACTTCCTCAAAGCGTTGCTTCTCATCCAGCGACAGGGAGATGACAGGATAAGGCTTAAAAGGTTCAAGAATGAGCGGAATCAATTCGTCAACGGTCTTGGGCGACTCTCCGGCAAACCCTTGACGTGCTGTATCGAAGAACTGGCTGATGCCTCGCATCACGTAGGTTTCATTGCAGTCACTTGCCGTCAGATGAATGGCTTTATCGTAGATGGCCATCACCTCCTTGCGTTGTTTCATCACTTGCGGGTCACGCCTTTCTTGTTCTGTCAATGCCTTTACTGTAGCCAAATAGTCCTTTGCCACCTTTTGCCGTCCGTTGCCGCGGGCTGTCTGTCCTTTGGTAACAGACTTCAGCTCCATGTAGCCCAGATAGATGCCATTCAGGAAGAACATCACGTCGGGACGAATACCATATAGCTTTACGTCGTCCACCTTTAGCGTATGACTTGACTCTTCTACAGCACAGAAAATGTTCTGATTAAACTCTTCATCTCCCTTCAGTTCTGTTCCCGAAACATAGAATAGCCACACTTTCTCGCCTTCAAAAGTGATACTCTTGTGCGAATTCATGAAAGTTGCCACGTTTTGTGAATCCAAAAGCGACTCCTTCACCTTGTCTTTCAGAGCCGTTTGCAGTTTCTGCTCGTCATGACCGAACTTAGGCAACAGCCTTGCCCAAGTGTCTGGCTGGCTGTTCTTGACAAACTCGCCCAACACGGAAGGGATAAACAAATCGTTACTCACTACGATATTGCTCTCGTTGCGATAGCCCAGGCCTCCCTTTTCCTCCTGACGGCAAAGGAACTCCATCACATAGTCGTGCTGTATCTTCAGTTCGTTCATATGTAGACTTATTTATTATTCAATATAAAGTTGGCCAGATATGATCTCTTTCGTCAATGTCGTTCTTAGCAATTTTAAGGAATCTATTTGAGATGCAATATCTTTTATGGCGACTTCAATCTTTGAAAATTCCTCATCTAAATAGTTGACTATTGATATTTGTTCTTCGATAGGAGGTATTTCTATCGAAAAATTAGCTATTTGTCCTTGGCTCAGGTTTACCTGAGTACCGCCAAAGCCACGACTTATAATCCATTTCTTTTTAGCGTATAAAGAGTAAAACACATACTTAGGTATTACAACTTTCTTATTTAAAGACAAAGCGCAACATGCTTGGTTTATTGTTGCAGGAATACGCATAATTCCGACATTGCCAATAGTTCCTCCACCATACATGGCAATAAGTATTGTATCAACAGGGTAATAAACAAGACCCTTGCATTCCTTTAAAGCTAAGTCTGTTACATAATCAGCGGGGGTATAGATTTCACAGTCTTGAACGCATCCTGTATTAAGCCAAGGATGAGTTCCTTTGCTATAATATGCCTCCTTCTTTGTATTAGGAGTCATACCAGAACTGACCGTTCCAATTTCTTTTAATCTCCTAACTTTCCAGTGTGTAGGGATTAATCCGATGCCGTCTATTTCTGTATCTTTGAATGAGACTTTATGGTCTAACCCTTGTTTTATTACGGTATTTAATAATTCAAACTTAGAATACACTAAGGTTTCTAATTTGTCTGAAATTCTTTTTATTTCTTTTGTAATAGCAATAATATCAGATTTCTCCTCTGGCACATATAATTCCTTGTTGAAGTTCAGTTCCACACCAACTACATTTTTGCCAAGCACGTATGGCTTGAACACATACTTTTGCATAAAGGCCTCGACCTCGCGCTGGTTCTCGTGCTCATCCAAATGGTGTGGGATAATCTCATAGTCAGAGGTGAGAAACGGCTCAATGGCAATCTTATGAACCACTACCTGTTGCTTGTTCACACTGGCTTTGAAGGAGAAAGCTCCACAACCCAGGTCGTGTTCCTTACCATCTTTGTCAGTATGGATAATGGTACAACGCTCCGGTAAGAAGGCGTAAACACCATCGTCCTCAGTCGTAACACTTACAGCGAGTTCTTGCCTTTCGCTGGTCACGCGCTTGGCTATTGCCTTGATGTCACCAGGAGAGAGCAAGGAAAGGTCGTCATAAACATCCTCACCAATGGTCAGCGAAACGGGCCTCTTAATGGCAAATGCTTTGCCGTCTGGACAGACGGTTTGTTCTACATAGTGCCCCTCTTCACTTATTTCTGTCAGGGTGAGCGACTGTTTGTTGTAATAGAAGTGTTCGCGGTCGAATATCTTGCAGATGTCACTCGGTATGAAGTCGGTCAGGGCCTTCACTATAGCCTCACGATGTTCCGAGGTCATCTCACGACGCTTATCACCCTTTGATTTCTTAAGAGGTTTCCAAAGTTTGCTGCCATCGATTAAGGCCACTTTGTTTTTACGTTCAAATGGCTTCTCTTTGTTCATTATCCACAGATAGGTGTAAATACCCGTATTGAAAAACTCGTTTTGTGGCATCTGAATGATGGCTTCCACCCAGTCGTGGTCGAAGATGTATTTGCGGATATTGCTTTCGCCGCTGCCAGCGTCACCGCTGAACAACGTTGAGCCATTATGCACCTCAACGGCAATACCACCTCCTGCCAGTTTCCAAAGAATGTGCTGCATGAAGAGTAATTGACCGTCACTCACAGCAGGCAGGCCACCGGGAAATTGCCCCTTCTGGTCGTTCTTAATCTCCTTTTCATAACCGCTCCACTTGGTGCCGTATGGTGGATTGGCCACAATCACATCGAAATCCTTATCGATAAACGGGGCAGTAGTCAATGTGTTGCCATAGTGGATTTGCGAATGACTGCGGAAGCGGCTTTCAATGGCTGCCAAAGCATAGAGAGCATCGTTGTATTCGCTGCCCCAGGTATGGATATTTCGGTATCCAGCCTGAGTATGCAGACGGTCAGCCACACCAAACAGAAGATTGGCGCCACCACAGGTAGGGTCATAAACATGGATGTTCTGACTCTTAGGCTTCGTTACCTTCGTGGCCACGATGTCGGCAATCAGCGAGATAATATCGTCGGGCGTATATTGCTCTCCGGCAGTAGAAGCACTGATGTCTGCCCACTTGCGCTTGATATGCTCCTCCAACGTAGTGATGGCAGAGTTATCGTATGGTGAGAGATCTATCTTTGACCAAGCCGTAATGACTGACAGAAGAATCTTCTTACTGCGGAGCTCTGCCACGTAGTAGTCCATGTTGAGGAACTTCTTCTCGTCCTTACCACGCTCAATGCCCAGCAACTTCTTCAGCGTAGGATCGAACTCGCTGAGATAACTGGCAAAGTCCTGCTCAAACGTTTTGTCGTTATTGCAGATGTTTTGCAGCGTCTTGCCCTGCATCACGATATATTCGTTGTAGCCGCAATCTCGGTCGATAAAAGCCTCCTTGAAATCCTCAGGATGGTCCTTCACAGTCAGCCCTTCCTCCTCCTCCACGAGTTTCATGGCATTGAGCATACGTCCTTCGAGCATCATCAGCGCAAAGAACGGCATCATGTACGCAGGGAAGTCACTCTGCTTCACACTGGCTGCCAGCAACAAGTCTGCTATCGCCCATATATCGCTCTCGTAGTGCATGATGTCACGAGGCTGAGACGGTATATTGTTCTTTTCTGTCATATAATTATCTTTCTAAGACTTATGTTGTCTTTCTAACGAGTTTAATATTTTTGCTATTCTCTATAGGGTCATTGTTCTTCTCAACATATTTCCCATACCATCTAATTACATGGCACATTTGAAGCACATAACCAAAGAAGATGTCTTTACGTTCCTCATCAATATACCACGGTTCATCTTCACTGGTATGCGAGTCTTCATTGGTGAATTCGCGGATATTGTTAACAATAGTAGTTACTTCTGGAGTAAAAATGGCATCTCCAATTTTTGATTTTGGATCTGATGATGGATTTCCCCACCTAATTTGCCTCTTAATTCCATCTTCTTCGTACCGCACGTTATACCCAGCCATAAAAAGACTTGCAAGTTGAACAGCAACCTTATCTCCTTCGAAGCATTCGGATGCCAATAATCCATTGTCTCTTGCACTTCGAAATAGATATTCTAATACCTTACGTAGAGGATTCCCTGCATACTCATACTTAATATTATCCTCTGGATAGTATAATGCACTCAACATACGAAGCATCAGTTTACGCGCTCTTGAATCAATTAGCTTGTCTTGACCCAAATAACAGAATGTATCATGATGACGATAAAGTACCACATTCATTGCTAAATCCTTAGCAACTCGAGCTATATTTTCGAAAAGCATGTCTGGAGCGTTATCGCCTTCTTTGACATCCTTCAAATAAAGCATTGTACCCCAATCTTCCTCATGCTTTGAATGCTGATAACGAGCGCCATTGACAATTTTACTAAAATTTGACATTGTTCCTGCAGAGAGAAGATACCAAGGAAGTACTCTACGTTTTTCTCCAAAAATATTGGTGAGTGATGGAAGTACCGCTGTAATGAATTCTTCTTGTTCTGTGTCATTCTTGCGTATCTTACAATTAGCATCAAGAATGATGGCAGAATATTCATCGAAATCTTTTCTTAATGCGTATTCTGCTTCTTCCCAATTGTCAAAGGGAACAAGCTCTATATTGTACTTGCCTGCTTTAAGCTGCCAGCCTTCGTAGAAATCTGTCAGTTCATTGTTCTCATCAAGATTTAGGTCATCTACCCAAAGAACTTTGTATATGATATCTGTTGTCATAGTTCAATACTTTCGAAGTTAGTATTATAAAAAGTGAGCTTATAAGAAACTGGGAAGTCTGATTCTGGATCAGAAATAAACTCAGCATCTCCACCAAATTCGCGCATGAGTTTTTGTACCTCATAGCCACCAATTCCAAAATGAGTCTCGTCCTTATCACCACTTTTGCCCATTTTAGAGGTCTTGCCATAGACAAAGACCTCCTCAGGCTTGATCTGAGCATGTATGGCTGAGCCATTGTTTGAAATAATAATCACAAAATTATCTCCTTCTGACTTTAGCTCTATCTTTACTACATTGTTGGTTCTATCTTTAAAACCATGACAACATGCATTGCTCACAATGTTGTCGAAAACAATCTCTAACGCATCAGGAGCAAACTCAACATACTCAATAGGATCTCCTTCATTGAGTATTATGTTTCCTGTTTCTCGATACTCCCCTGTCGTTTCATTATATTCCACTTCGGGAAGTGTCTTTGATGCGTGATGCATAGACTTATCGTAAAAGAAAGAAAACAATGGACTCTGTTTGCGGGAGATATAATCTTCAATGAACTCTGTCAAAGCAAATTTCTTAACTGCAAGACCGTTGCCACGGTCAAACTTATTGATTTGCTGTTGAAGTTGGTTTATAGCCTTTTGTATACTGTCATATATAGATGCAACAGATACTTTACGAATTTTACCAGTTGTAGCATCATCTGATACCACGCCATTACCTTCAATACGAGCCTGTTGAAGAGCATCCCACCAGTTATTTAGATTAAACAAGGTTTGACCTATGGCATGCTTTTTCATGTGCATGTCTTTACGGAAGTCTTCATAAGACTGAATTATCTTACGGTCAGCTTCCGTCAAACTGCTTCTGGTATCCTCTTTCATGAGCAATTCTTGTTGCTCTTTTGATTTTGGCACATTGATAACGATAGACAGCAAATCCTGTTTAGTTATACGTGATATCGATACGCCAGAAGCCATCATTTGGGCTTGTTTTTGTACAGGCTCCGACATAATGCTACGAAGCAAGAAATCGTCCGTTATATCATCTGAGGCAACTCTAACTGGGATAATTTCATGACGCAAATAGACAGGAGTTTCTTGGGAAACACCATGAAGTCTACCAACCTTGAATTTACCTCCGATAAAACCAATAAGGAGACAATCTTCCGTAAGCACCTGATATTCAACTTTCTTGCTGGAAGGAAGTCCCTCTCTATTGATGTCGCAATTCAAATATGAAAAAGAAAGTTCCTTCATCCCAATGAGAGGATAAGCGTTCTTTTCCAACTCACGATATTGGGATAGTATCTCTTCTGTTTCCTTTTGGGTAATATCTGCAGATGAGCTATGCGCAATTCTATTTCGTTGTGAAACAATAGAACGAATTCTTTCATCTCTCTGAAGAGGAATTACTTCTATCAGTTTATCTAAGCTTAGTGACTCCTCGTCTTTTTGGGGCTTTGGAAGTATTTGTGAAATTAGATAACGTGATGGAAGCAAATTAACATCTCCAACTAATTCTGAAACTTTTCCTCCCCAAACATACTTTTCGTCACCTCGTGTTATTGACTCTAATATGCTTTGAACCTTTAATTCAAACCCCTTGCTGCCAGCTACATCATGGTGAGCGCAGAAGTTTTCACTCGATGCATCCATCAACAAGACTTTACCCTGAGAATTCTTGCTAAGAATGAAAAGGCAAATATCGAGAGATGACATAACGAATGGGAAAAGCATATGCGGAAGGGAGATGATAGCCGCACTGTATTGATTGCGATAATCCCACAAAATTTTCCTCATATCAAACCATCCAGAAGATGCTGTACAGAAATTTGTAGGCAAGATACAGCACATAGCACCATTATCATTGAGGTGTTTAGTTGCAAGCTGATAAAGGTTATTTACGACCTTCAATCCTGCAGTACCACTGATATATGGAGGGAATGAGAATATGAAATCAAATAACTTACCTTTAGGTAAGGCATCCTTCAAATCTCCGGACAACTTAATGTCTTCACTTACGCCAAAGCAATCCAAATAGATTTTGGACAAAGCCCATGTCTCAGAATTCAATTCAAATCCGTTGTAAATACAATTTGGATTTTGCAAAGCGAATTGGGCTGATGCAGAATATGGGAGAAATATATTACTTCCCTTCTTAACTTCCAAAATACTATTGCACAACTCCAGAACAGATTCGGGAATTTGCATGGGATGGTCTGCAGAAGGACGAATCATGCCCAAATCTGGATCTTTTCTGGAATAGCAATATCTTATAGCTGCCTTGCATTCTTCCTGAAGAATACCTAATTCATCTTTTGAGAAACACTTCTCAAGATTAATTGTATAGGATTTTAGGATATTAAGAACTTCGGACTTAGCATCAGGCAATTGGGCATATAAAGAGACAACAAGCCTGTCCTTATTGTTGCTAAATATGGACTTAATACCATTAAGGTAGTTGTCTATAATATTGCGGCCTGCTACTGAAAGAATTTCGAACTGTGACATTCTCAAAAAATTTTGAAGTTTAACATCCATGATTTCGACTGCAAAATTACTGTTTAACTATGCAGGTTTTCTTCATCGTTTAAATAATTACACCAAAAACAACTTATTCAAGTCTTCATTAAGCACCACATGCTCCTTGAAAGAGAGATTTTCGCCATCATAAACAACAGATACATCCATGCCTCTATCAATGAGCGTATCGATGAGTGCTGTATCGTGAGCTGCACGTGCAGAAGCCCAGCAACGTTTGCCAACCTGAGCATTGAATTGCTCAACCAGAGTCTCCGTGCTCTGATGATTTACACTATTTTTGATATTTCTGTACTTATAAGTTCTTGCCATAATCTACTGTTTTATTGTTTTCTCGCTGCAAAGGTAGTGTCTAACTATGCGGGTTTTCTTCATCGATGCGATAAAGATAATTCAAAGCACGAATATTCTTGGTAATCTCAGCCCTGAGGGATGCCGGAGAAACTACTTCAATGTCGGGACCAAACGAGAGGATGAGTGCTATCAGTTCCTTGGTAATCTTGACATTGATAGATATCGTGGTGTGATTCTTGTCCTCGGATATAACGCACTGTGAGAGGTGAAGGGGTTTCGTCTTGATATAGTTGAAACGGTTGTTGCTAACACGCATCACCACATCCACAGATTCAAGATGCTCTGGAACGGTAACACCTATCACGTCATCAAAGTACTCCTCAAAATCCACATCTGACTCTTTGTAGGGCATGGAAATTTCCTCGAAGCTCTCAATTCGGTCTAAGGCATAATGACCTAAGGAGTCATAGCCAACGGCTTGGGCAATGAGATACCAGCGGTCATTGAATTGTTTCAGATGGTAGGGATATATCCTTTCGCTATAACTATCCTTGCCAAAAGGAGCGTATTCAATCTTCAGTACACGCTTCTTTATGATGGCTTGCAACAACTGCCCAAAGAGATTGAGTCCTTTCAGATCTGGGTTAGACTGGAAAGAAACAACAGGAGTTGACTCATCAGTAAACAAACCTCCTTCAATCTGCATCAACAACGTTCTGGCCCAGTCGTACATGGGCTCACCCTCTAAATTCTCCAATACTCGAATAGCATCCTGCAACTTATGGCGCTCTTCGTCGTTGATGCGGAACAATGAAATTGAATAATTAGTATCAACGTACCGATAGAGACGCTTCTTACCCTGCTTTAGCTTCTCATCAAGCATGATACCGTAGTCCGCTTCCAAGATATTGATGTCATTCTGAATGGTGCGCTTAGACACATCAGGCTTATCCATCCGGCGCAAAGCCTTGTTGCACTCATCAACAAGGTCGTCAATGGTGTATTCCTTATATCTGTTCCTGAAACACTTGTTCAGAATCTGATATCGCAAAAATACTTGTTTGTCTACTGGCATATTTCCTTCTTTTTAGCCATTTTCAGTTCGTTACTCAGTATAAATCAATAGTAGAGTTTACCTTTTCAAGATAGGATTTATACTCTCGTACTATCAGTTCCTTTATGTCAACTTCTAATAAGTCTGCAATCCTTAACAGGCTTGCGACATCTGGCTGAGAAGAGTTGGTACACCATTTGGAAACGGTGGAGGGTTTGACACCCATTTGCTCTGCAAGCCACTTATTGGTACGTTTCTTCTCTACCAATACTACTTTAATACGATTTATATCTTCCATATCATTCGGTTTTATGGTACGAAGGTAGTGAAAATAAATCACTTTTGCGAAGAAAAATCGTTTTAGCTGACATCTCCCCTTCATTTTTATGCTTTTTTACGAGTTTTGCCAAGTCGATGCGACTATGAAAGCTACAAAATGAGGGGTGCTATTTTGAAAACCACCTTCGTATAATGCGATTGTGATTGGGGCTTGGTCATTCATAATATTAAAGTAAGGCCCCGAATAATTCCGATAGATACGACACAATTCGTCTTCCGCGCTGCCACTTTGAATTTTTAGATGTCTGAAACGCTTTCTCATTATGATAGACGAAGGTGTCAATACGCTGGGCTGGGTCATATTTGTATTCATTTCCCATGAAGTTGCTGATGGCACGGAGAAAAACGGAAAAGGATGCGTGAGGGTCGAGATGGTGGGAGCGGATAAGGGCAGCCTTGATGTAGGCGGTTTCGTATTCGTGTTCCATGTCGATTAGTGCCGTGCGGATGACCTCTTTCAACGCTTGTTTGTCATCGGCTATAAGGATGTCATCAAGACTTCGTTCTTCTTGTAGAATGGTTCTGCGCCCATGCTTGCCCTTTGTGTTAGAAAGGGTGGTCTTGATGGTTTGCTTAAGCTCGGCATCTTCAATATCCTTTACCCGTGTGGTCCATTCTGCTTTCTTGTCAAGGGCATTCTCTACACTTGTTTCCACAAGCTTCTCGACAACGGACTTGACACTTTCGCGTATATAGGATATCTGCTTGGCTCCAAGGCTTACCTTGCTCAGTGCCATCGCACTCTTGGGTAGGCCGTGGTCATAACAGACATAGTACAATGAGCACATCAACAATGAATTGGTTCCCGAAACAATTTGATCACGAAGTTTAACGAAGATTTCGGGCAATGCATGTATGGCAGACAACATGATTCTCTTTGACTGAGTAGCAAGTTCGTCAGCGGAATGCCCCTTGCCAAAAGTGAATACTGCCATCTGAATGAAGGATGGAAGCGATTCCCAAAACTCTTGGGCAGTTACGGACGGAACATATATATGTTCATCATCCTCCTCGCTAAGGTCTTCTTCTGCCAAACTAAATTCACGTATCAAGAATTGCTTGTTCTCCTCTGAGTCTTGGGCACAGCTATCCTTCGCTCTTATGGTTTCCGTATACACACCAAACCTCAGATACCCATTCAGTTCCATCAACTCATTGACAACTCGTATAGCGGCAGCGGTTCTTTCATCGGCAGAGGGAACGTCTTCCGAATATGGCGCAAGCAGTCTTTGGTACTCGATAAGTACATACATCGGCACAAAGCCTACAGCCATCTTGAAAATGCGTTCAAAACAGCAGAAGTCATTGCGCTCTACCTTCATCATATCTAAGGAGAAACGTGAGTATTCTTCTGGATGCCCCTGTTTCCAGGAATACACACGCTTCATTGCCTCCCTCATGGCATTCTTTTGAAAATCTTTCATGTTTTCTTTCGAGTTGTTGTTTAATGTAGATTCCCTATTTACTCGCCCATCTGCTTCAACAAAAAATCTTCCAAGGTTTTCTTGTCGGGTAGCTGGAGCATGTAGGTGGAGACAAACAAGTGGTTATCCATTCCGGCAAGAGCATACTCAACCATCTTCTTTCCCTTTCGTGTGCAGAGCAGGATGCCTACAGGTGGGTTGTCGCCTGGCTGCATCTCATGCTCCCTATAGTAAGACACGCATGCGTTAAGTTGCCCGAGGTTCTCATGCGAGAACTCCTCGTTCTTCAATTCAATGATTACACCACAATGCAGGATGCGATTGTAGAACACAAGGTCTGGGTAGTAGTACTCGTCGTCAATTATGATGCGCTTTTGGCGTGACTCAAAGCAGAAGCCCTTGCCCAATTCGAGGATAAACTCTTGAAGATGGCCAATCAGTGCATCTTCCAAATCGTATTCATCCACTACGTCTTGTGCCTTCAGTCCGAGAAACTCGAAGGTGAACGGCTGTCGAATCTGCAATGCTGCAGAGTCATGCCCTTGTACAGAGGGAAGTGAAAGCATCTTCTCTGGGTTGGTGCTAATGCCTGTGCGGAAATAGAGATTAGTGCTAATCTGACGGCGAAGCTCACGAACAGACCATGTACACTTGATGCACTCCTGCTCATAGAAGTAACGGGCAAGAGGATCATCTATGGTCATAATCTCACGCAAATGAGTAAACGACAAGTGAGAGATAATCGTTTTCCCTGATGTCACAAATTGGTGCATCGGTGATGCACTAATTCTATTATCCTCGTCCTCAACAGATTGCAATTTGTGCGTCACTGTCGCACATTTTTGCTTTGACAATTTGTCCGACACTGTCGGACTTATTAATGCTGGTAAGTTTTCTGCCATCTGAGGGTAAAGCCTGTAAAATTTCCTTGCCCACTTGAACATTGTGGTTGTCAGCCCTTTTCTGTCCACACGTTCCTCCAATTTCTTCAGCAGTTGCGTACCATACTCTGCCCTGTCCTTGCCATGTTGCTCAAACTCCACGATGTAATAACCGATGAGCCAGTTGCGCATGGTCTGCATGCGGTTGATAGCCTTAACGGCAGATGTCTGTGCAGCATCGTGCGTGGTCTGGATGATTGAGGCCAAGTCGCCGAAAGAATGAAATGTGTTGCTCCAATCCTCAAAGGGGAGTTCCATACCTTCATGGATGTATGTTGATATTTCCGTTGCCATCTTATGCCTTGAACGTTTTGGTTGTTAATACTAGCGATTATTTCTTCATCAAAAGTTTCAGAAGCATTGCTGTCTTCTGTTCTTCTGTCATATTATTGATCTCTTCCTCCGTTATCTTTGGTTCAAAATCAAGTAGTTTGCTGTTGTATTCAAACTGTGTTTCCAAAGGGTATTGGGCTATATATCTATCTGTGATTGAATGATTGGTTGAATGCCCCATACTTTCGGAGATGTACCTCTGCTCCACACGTGCATGTGCCAGATTCGTACCATAAGAATGTCTGCACCACGTTCCTGACGGACGCACCTCCCAATGTAGAACGTCCTGACAAATCTTGATGATTCTATCCTGCACATTGGAATTCTCTTGGGAAATCCGCTTGCGCTTGTCGGCTTTCAAGGTTGCACCTTGCAGAATACCCGGGAATACAAAACCATTAAGAACAGGTTCAGCAGCTATCTCATCAAGAATTCTCTGAAGGGGGTCTATAATAGGTATTATCACCTCCGAACCGCCCTCTGTACGATTGGTCGTTTTCACTCTTTTGAACTTGAATGCTTTTCTACCAGTGTCAAAGTAATATTGTGAATAGGTCAGTTCGCCAGCATCGGCAAGATTGAAACCATTACACAGATACTGGGCAAGGAACAATCCCAATGAATAATGAGCCCTTTCTGCATATCCGCTCTTCCAAGTATCAGGATAGCGTTTTTCCGTGAACACCCGGTACAATTCCGTCATTTGCTCAACCGAAAGGTAACAGTGCTTTCTCGATTCTCCCACAGGAATAGAGACCAGTTTTTTCTTCTGAATATTGGAGAAAGGGTATTCTTGATTGGTAAGATAGCCCAAAGACACACATTCATTCCATACCGCACGACACGAACGAAGATATATTCCTCGTGTAGTATTGCTGATCTTGCCGACAATGTTGCCAGCTTCATCCTTTACGCCATGCATCATGCCGTTGTTCCAATACTCTATATCTTCTTTTCCTATTTTAAAGCCCATGATAGGCCGGTCCCAAAGGATCTTCAAGAAGGACTTCAAGGCATACTCGTATGATTCCGCTGTGGTGTACCGCTCACCATTATTATCAGTACGATAAAAATTGATTTTGTCCTCCCATACGCCGATAAAAGATGTCTCCTTGGTAGAAACAACCCCTGTCACAACGGTTTTGATACGTTCGAGCGACAGACTATTGCCCAAACGTGCAATCATCTCGGATTGGGCCTCAAAAATGGTATCAAATTCAATCTTCTTGTCATAGAGTTCAGAACGGACTGCTTTTGCGCTTAGCGTACAAACCTTCGCAAAATCCTCTTCTGTAAACTCTCCTGCAACATAATTGTACCACGACTTTCTGTCTATGGTATAGCGCATTGCGACGGGAAACGTCTCTCTGTCTTTCTTCGGGTGACGTTTGTCAAGAATGAGTGCATAGGTGCAATTTCCGTACCTTGCGCTCTTGTAAGTAGTATCCAACTTCTTTGCCATTTCTATTAATAGTCTGTAGGTCTCAACTGGTCAAATCTTTCAAATTTGGGAAAACAATGGGAAAACAAATCTCATCATTTCTCTCGCAAACGCCTTATATTCCTGTGTTTTTCGGGAAAACAA